>Ga0116227_10000024_pt1 | contig 263969 bp, 243 predicted proteins | sample S1TSphgellanicum_FD_89693 | JGI IMG/M metagenome (GOLD analysis project Ga0116227, IMG submission 89693) | Host-associated microbial communities from peat moss isolated from Minnesota, USA - S1T2_Fb - Sphagnum magellanicum MG | ecosystem: Host-associated > Plants > Peat moss > Unclassified... | reverse complement strand
GAGGAAAGACAGCTTGCTTCATATAAATGATTAACGGACGAGGAGCCGTGTGAAGGGAAACTTTCATGCACGGTTCTGAAGACCAGCCGTAAAGGCGACTTTCCGGCTGAGTTTAATCCTGCGCAGAAAATACAGCGTAAAGCCCGCCCCGCTGATCTCCGTCAGTTTAACGGGGATGCCCGGAATAGCGTGCGTCCAGGAAATCACGTACTGACGTAAGAAAAGGAAATTCCGTTTTTGAAGCAGTGACTGCTTTTTTCATCAGCAACAGGCTGTCCGGCCGGCTATAACGCTCAAAATATTTTCTGACCCGGAAATCCCGGTTATTAAAAAGACGGAGGTACCAGGCGGGAAAAGCACGGTAAGTAAAAAGCCTTCCCCTGGAGAAGCGGCAGCAGGACGCTGTGATCTGAGTGGCAGAAACCAGATCACCCGCAAGTTCAACGGTTCTGTTCAGGTAGTCCTCACGCCGGCTTAAAACATGCGCGACGGTGCTGCCCAAATCTTCCAGCTTTAAAAAAGGTACTTTTGTATAACCGGAAAGAAAGCCCCGGTAACGTCTGCCGTCAAGCGGCATAAAACCGGTACCGATATGATCCATAAAGCACCACAGCGCACGACGGTCACCGGCAGCCCCATTCCTCCAAGTAATGCTTCCAGGACGAACTTGCTATCAAAATGGGCTACCCCGGAGGATATATTTGCCGGATTGATCACTGAAAGCGCAGAATAAAACCTTCCGGGAAATAACCTGGCTGCAGTCGCATATGGTGCGCGCCCCGGTAGCCCGTATGATGGGGCTGTTGCCCATGCTGCCAAATGCCGAAAGTGAGCAGGAAAAGGCCGATATTCTCAAATACCTGAATGTATCCGTTACCGAACTGGATAAGGTGATCAGGGAGATCACGGAAAAGACCACCCGGCTCATGGCTAAACATGCTGAACGCAGGATCAGCGATTAAGCCGCAGCACCGGCGCGTACGGGCAAAAGGCCGGGCGAATCTAACGCTGCTGAAAAAGGCCTTATGGATCTTAATTCAACAACTGTTCGACCGACCGGATAAAATCCCGGTTATCAAATGGCTTCCCGACCCAGCCATTGGCTTCGCAAAGCCCGGCATAATTATGGATCTCCGGGTGGGCGGAGACCAGGATGACCGGCACCTTCGCCGTTCGAGGTTGGGAACGCAGATAAATGCAGATGATATGACCGCTGACCGCAGGCAGGTGCTCATCCAGCACAAAGAGGTCAGCTGATAATTTCAGCAGTTCATCCAGTTGGGCGACCGCGGACAGACCGGTCACCCGGTAACCGGCCTCCTTCAAAAGCATTTGCTGATTTCCAGCAGGCCAGGGTCATCTTCAATAACGACCACATGTTTAGTTGGCATGGAACTATAGACATAGGGAGCTAAGTTTTGTTTGAAGCTCGATCCTCCATGGTACAGGTCTATGAGAAGACGGGATCGGCTACGGCGGGCGCGGCTTATTGTATGGTGACGGAATACCAGATCAGGGGCGGTTTCGTGCCCAAGATGGTTCGTTAAGAAGATTTCTGGAGCATGGCTCGTTCTTATTGATGAAGCGAGGCCTGCAGGAAAAATGGGAACACCGGATCGCTAAATCGGCGAAGCTGATGAAAGCAAGCGTCAATATATATTGTCATTTCCTAGATGACCGGAAATCTGTCGTCCGGTCACCCGCTATATAAACGGCATTCAACACTCATCGACTCTGACCTTTTTAAGTCAGCGCCCGCCAAATCACGTGATAAACATCCGGTACACCAAGCGGACTGGAAGTCTGAGGCTGTTTCGTAATGAGTATAGCCTTATATTCATCATCTAAATTTACCGTCCATGTGATCCTTTGATGAGCGTGGCGTCCAGCGGGATGACATCCATCACATAACGAAATCCAAGTTTTTTTCGAAGCAATTTATAAGCTGCACGTCCTTTGGATGCGGACTGGAACATCCTTGATTTTTCAGGCGCGATGGCCTGGCTCCAGACCGGCGCTGCCGATAAAATCAAATGGCTTTAACCGGCTGATAAAGGTCGTGCCGAAACAAATGACGGCGCCGATGATATAAGCGCTAATCTTTGATTTTTTGACTTCGTCATTGTGCAACTTTTTGATCGTCGCTTTTTGTTCCGGCGTAGCTTCCTGGTCTTTGATTTCCATTATTTCGGGTTGTAGCTTAAATACGAAAAAATGCCGGTGACCAGTTTTCACCGGAGGCAACATCAATCCAGTTAGGCCTTAGTTCAGGTATTGCCGGATCTTATCAAGCAAAAATTCCAGGTCAAATGGCTTGGACATAAAATCTGTCGCACCTGCTGCCGAGGCAATTTGCTTGCCGTCACGGCTGGCGGAGATGACAATTACCGGAAGCTCCTGTGTCTGCGGGTTTTTACGCAGGCTCTTTAAAACCTGGTCACCAGATAAAACCGGCATCCAAAGATCCAGTAATAACAGATCAGGGTGTTCCCGTTCGATCATTTCATATAAATTCAGGCTGTTTTGAACCGGCACGGTCTTGTAACCATTGCCTTCCAAAACGATCTCCAGCATATCCAATATGCCTTCATCATCATCACAGATCAGTATTGTTTTGTTTTCCATTAAGCCGGCTGTTTATTTAAAGGAAGTGTGAAACTAAACGTAGATCCCTGACCAGGTTCACTTTCCACCCAAAGGGTGCCGCCATGATTTTTGATGATCTGATCGCAAATATAAAGACCGATGCCCATCCCCGGAAAGCGCTGCTGTATGTCGCCTACGCGGTAAAAGCGGTCAAATATTTTTTTATGATCTTCCTGTTTAATACCCATGCCCTGATCTTTAACCGAAAATTTCACAAAATTGCTTACCCGGGAAAGATAAACAATGATCTCCTTGTGATACGGGGCATATTTGATCGCATTAGAAAGTAAATTATTGATGACCTGAACGATATGCGATTCATCAGCGGACACCTGTTCGCCGGTATTACCGGATATTTGGATTTCATGAGATTTTGTAGCCGATTGTATCGTTTCGACCGCTTCCTGAACGGCTTTGTCAAAATCGAAAACGTCTTTATGCAATTCTATATTACCTGTCTGAATACGCGATACGTCGAGCAATTCGGCGATCAGGTTGTTCAGCCGGTCGACGTAGAGACCAGTTTTATTTAATATGCTTTTAAACTTATCACTCAACTCCGCCGGCACCATCCGCTGCATCATTTGTACCAGCCCTTTGATGGTGGTCAAGGGTGTTTTGAGTTCATGACTGGCAATGGATAGAAAATCATCCTTACGGCGCTCAATCTCTCTCCGATCAGTAATGTCTTCGATGGCGATCAGGATCCGGTCTTTGTAATGACCTTCCAATTCGATCCGGTGAGCATTCAAGACCATTAACTTTTTGCCGATGTGAGGAAAGTCATGTTCTACTTCGAATTCCTCCACGGGATTATTGGTCGGTAAAATGTTTTCCAGCAGTTCTTTAAGTGCCGAGATATTCCATTGGCCGTTACCGAGGTCATACAGCAGTTTGCCTATAGTATCCTCCGTGGTCACTTTAAAAGTCTTCAAAAAATGTTCATTGACACTTAAAACTTTAAACTCCGGATCAAGAACGATCAGGCTTTCCCTGACCGTCTGCACGATACTGGAAAGGTAATCTTCACTTTCCTTCAAGCTTTGTGTACGCTCAAGAACCTGCCTTTCCATAATTTCCTGCTGGTGCCTCAGGTCCAGCTCTGCCTTTTTGCGGCGGGTGACGTCATTTTGAACACCGATGAAATAATTTACCTGGCCGTTTTCGCCTTTGATCGGCGACATGTAGAGTTCGTTATAAAAAAGCGTGCCATCCTTGCGATAATTCCGGATGTCCACGATACATTTTTTGCCTTCACGGATCGCCGCACGCAGGGTTGCGCGTTCCGGTTGCCCCCGGTCTTCCTTCTGTAAAAACCGACAATTGTGTCCTATAATTTCATTTCGCTGATAACCCGTCATCTCTTCGAAAGCTTTGTTGCAATAGATGATAGGATTGTCAGGAAGCCGGTTATCGGTTAAGATAATACCGGAAATGGAAGCGTCCAAAGCTTGTATCAGCAGACTGAAGTCTTCTTTCGCCGTCTCATGAGAAATATTAAACTCGCCGTTTTGTATACTGTCCACCGCAATAATTTTAATAATTAATTGATCGCCCGAACAATACAAAATTCTTGCCAATACCTGACAGTATTAGCGAGTACAAAGTTCTCTATTTTGCAAACGCAGTGTATAACATCATGAGCATAACATGAACTGTTTACCAACTTACGACAGGTCTGCCCATGCATCCAGCAAATTATCTGGCAAACAGGCGATATCTGATGCCGGCATTGATCACTACACCATCCAGGGGAGCATAAATGTCTTTAAAGTCTGGAGCTGACCTGCTGCCGTTATAAATGCTGCCCCATTTAGTTTGGCGCTGGTCGGTCAGGTTTTCGGCATTAACAAAAATGTCCAGGTGCTTCCACATCTTTTGCACCAACAAACCAAAGGTGATATAACCTTTGCCGGTCGTACCGTCGCTCAATAATTGCGGTCCGGTATAAAAACTCTCCGCACCAAAACGAAAACTGCCTTCGATCTCATAAGTCGAGTCAAAGCTGAATTGATGTTTAGGGGTTAAGGGCTGCCTAATGGTCAATCCGTTAAAATATTGTTTGGTGTCCGTGTAAGTATACCCCAGGTAAAAAACCAATTCATCCATGACCAGTTTCACATTCGTTTCCGCGCCTTGCGATAGCAAATGACCGGGGGCATTGACAAACGAATTGTTTTGCAGGATCAACGGCCTGTCCACCCGGGTCGAAAAAAACAACTGGTTGATATTGATGAAAGCTTCGTCGCCTAACGTACTGCGGTAGTTCAGGTCGCCGTTGAGGCCATACGATTGCTCGGCCTGGGTACTGCCGATGTTTAAAGGCTGAATATGCTGATAGCCATCTTGCTCACTTTCGTCATTGAACAAGGTGGGCATTTTATAACCTAAGCCACCGCCGATTCGGCTGGTCAAATGATCGCTGATCTTAAACAAAACGTTTACACGGGGAAGAATAAATAGCCCGTTAGCTGGTTTGCCAGGCGCAGGTGTATTCTCATCGACCCGGAGACCGGTCTCTACGGAAAACCAATTGGTGGCTTTGATGGTGTTTTGTACGAACGCGCCTATGGTAGTTTGGTTATAACTTAACGCATTTTGGGGCGGCTGCGCCGTAAAATGATCGGTAATCAGGTTGGCACCGGCTACCCATGATGCTTTTTCGCCGTTACGGACATAGTTAAATTCGCTAAAAGAAGACAGCTGCTTTCCTTTGAAGTCAAAACCGGGTTCGCCCAATTGCCGGTCGAAATATCCAATGGTATTTTTAAAGTTAATTTTGCTTTCTTCATCAATTTTGTGCGTGAAAGACAATTGGGTAGAGAAACGGAACGTTTTATTGCGTTCAAAATATTGGTGAATGTTATCTGCATTGCCTTTAACAACCTGCAGATCGCCGCCCAAACGGTTCTCATAGGTCGTATTGACACCGAACCATCCGGGATTTTTGTCATCCATATACAGGAACACTTTCGGATTAATGGTAAAGCGGTTCGTTTTTGGAATGGCAGAAAAACCAATACCCGCCGGGTCATAAGCCCCGTTATAATTGTAAGAACCGAAGATGGAAGTACCTATATGTTTCCATTTCTGGCTATAATAACCACTCGCATCTGTACCTTTCGCCGTTGTCTGGTTGAGCAGGAAAGTTAATTCCGGTTGCTTTTCGGGGATTTTGCTGATCAGGTTAACCAGCCCCGCAATTGCCCCGCCGCCATATAAGGTGGAACTGGAACCTTTGATAAATTCAACCTGGCGTAAATCCAGCGGGCTGACCTGCAATAAACTTAAACTGCCGGAAAAGCCCGTAAATAAGGGCATCCCGTCCTGCAACAATTGGGTATAACGGCTATCCAAACCCTGGATGCGGAAACTTGAACTTCCGCTAACCGCCGAGGTTTGCTGCACATGAATACCTGTTGTTTCACCCAGCAACATTTTGATGTCACCGGGGCGCATGGTACTTTTTTCATCAAGCTCTTCCTGCGGTAAAGCTTCAATCCGTGTCGGGATATCGCGGAGGTTCTGATCGGTGCGGGTAGTTTGTACCGTAACTTCAGCGAGTTCGCCGGTTGCAGGGCCTAAGCTGATCTCCATTGGAATTTCCGGGTGCTGCATCGGGAAACTGTAAACCTTTTCGCTTTTGGCGAAGCCTATATAGCTAGTCTCTATCTCGAAATGTCCGTTTGGAATATTTAAGATAGTGATCAATCCGTTGGTATCGGCTGCTGCCGAAATCTTAAGATCTGGAATATAAGCTGTCGCGCCTTTTAGGGCTGTTTTATTTTGATCGTTTACAACTTTTGCCTTAAAAGTATTTTGTGCCCTTACGCTGAGACATAGCAGCATGATAGCGGCAAACATGAAACTTTTTTTCATGAAATATAGTATAGAAGCCACGGGTAACCGGGGCTGATAAATAATGAACTAAGAAAATTAACAAGTATTAAATCAGGCGAGTGGCGGCCTGAAGAGTTCATTACGGTGGTCAGAAGTATAAAACCGGGAAACAAAGACCGGATGAACCTGGTCAATGGTGGGTGTGATCATCAGCATGATCGGAGTATGCGAAAAGACGATATTTAAAGGGCTGGGCTGGTGTTGGAACTGGACGTCACAACCCTTGGCTGGAGTTTTATCGTGTACGTTATGGCCGAAGATATCCTTACCATGCATCAAATAATCACCGATAAAATCGATCACGCCAACTTCTTCCGGGGTAGTTATTTTGGCGTAGTTCTGATACATTTGCGGGATATCCCTTAACAACGAGAAATCCCCTAAGGGAAATATCAAACTACCAGCAAAAAATAAACTGGCAAACAAAAAACATAAAGATCTTTGGAACATTTCACTTCAAATATAGCAACCGCTTTTGCTTAAAACTCCTTATCGTTCAATTCGCTGTTAGGCAGCTTTAGCTTGCCGGTAAACCTGTTTAAATTGAAGCTGAGATTGACCAGGAATACGTTGGTTTCGTAGATGTAATTTGTAGTGGAATAAAAGTCCGTTCCTGAAGTAGAGATCCGCTGTTTGTTGGCGTTAAAAATATTCATGTTCTGCCATAACAGGGAGGCGCTAAAGCGGCCGTTCATAAAAGTTTTTTTGACGGATGTATTGGGCACAAAAAATTGCGAATCCTCGCCCTGGGCCGTAGGCCGTTTAGAAAGATAGTTAACGTTAGCGCCAAGGCTGAATGTTTTGGTCAGCTGAACACTTGTATTGGCGTTGATGCTATAGGCCCAGTTGTTATTGTAAACACTGGTAGGCAGACCAAGGATCATAATATCGCCGTTGATCTTATAGTTGTACAAATTTGCGCCAAGGTAAAACGTCCACCGTTCCACCGGTTGGATGTTGGTACCAACTTCTAATCCATAAAGGCGGGCACTTCCGGCATTGCTGTATATGCGGTTCAGTATCGTATCTGCATATACACTGTTCAAACGCTGGATAGGATTTTTAATGTGCTGGTAGTACGCGGTTGCGAAAAAAGAACCGGCCTTAAAGTTATGGATGGTGCCCAATTCAGCCAGGTCTATAAATTCGGGAAGCAGGTCTGGATCACCTTCTTCTAATGTTTCGGAGTGCTCTCTTTCAGGAATAGGATTGAGTTCCAGGTTAGTGGTCCGGTTAATCCGTTTACTGTAGCCTGCTTTGATTTTCCAGCCATCAACAAGGTTGTAAAGCAAATTAGCCGAGGGGAACAGGTTGGACAGGTCCAACTGGTGCGGTTTGGGATCATACGAGATATTAACCGTCCGGCTGGCGTATTCATATCGCAGTCCGCCCCCGTATTCCAGCTTCCCGACTTTGCCGGAATATTGGCTGTAAAGCGATTGGATGGTATTTTTGGCATGCAGGCTGCCGTTGAACTTGGAAATATCAGTTTGAGCCGTTAAGGGGGTAACGAAATAATCAAATTGCCCGTCCTGGGTATCATATCTGATCTGGTAGCCGCTCTCCAATTTTCCGGGACCGATGGGCAGGCTATGATCCAGTTTAAAGCGGTAACCATTGATGGGCCGCTTATAAGGATTAAACACATATTGGATAGTATCTTTCGTGTTCGGATATTTCAGGTTTCGGTTTTTGGTATCGCCATATAAGTCGGCGTGTTCGTAAACGACGCCCGCCGCCAGCGTCGATTTGTCCCGGAACGTATGTGTATAATCAAAATTAGCCAAAGAGAAATCACCCTGTTTGGTTTGCAGATTAGAATTAAAATAAGTGGTGCTTTTGATGGACGCGCCCGTAGCCAGGTTAGCAGTAGTATTGTGATACAACAAGTCCGCTATGCGGTCCTGATACCGTCTGCCGGCAAAAAAACCAGCCGAAAAGGTATTGGCCGGATTTGCCGTGTAGTTGATGCTCGCGCGCCCGGCGTAGTTATATTTCTTAAAACTTCTTTCACCGCGCGAGGGAAAGCGGGTGATCGTATTGTTCGTGAAATCCTTAGTGTAGACATCACCCTCCCGGTAACCGGCGTTGTCGTTCCGGTTGTAGTTCCCGCCCAGGGATATATCCCACCTGTCTTTTCGGAAATTAAGCGTAACATCCCCGCCAAAGCGCCGGGGATTCCGGCTATTGCCATAGTCTATCGTAGCGGGTAGCCCTCCCTGTACATTTACAGCGACGGTAAAACCATCACTGGCGCCTTTTTTAGTGATAATGTTGATGATACCACCCCGGCCGTCAGGATCATATTTCGCCGAAGGCGCAGTGATCAGTTCTATATTGGCGACCGCATTAGCAGGCATCTGGCTTAGCACAGTTTGGGCATCGGTCAGGACGGGCTTGCCATTAAGCAGTACCATAAAACCTGAAGAGCCCCGCACACTGATCTCACCTTCGCCGTTTACTGAGACTGAGGGGAGGTTTCTAAGCACATCTATCGCCGAACCGCCTTTGGCTGATTCAAACTGGGCCGCTTTGTAACTTTGTTTATCGATCTTGTTCAGCGAATTGATCTGCTGACCGGTTACACTCACTTCATTTAACAGTCGCTGGCTTGGTAGTAATATCACCGTACCAGCATCAGCAAGGGAACCGATAACCGTAATGATCGCACTGTATTGGTTATGGTAACCGATAAATGCTACTTTCAATAGATACTTGCCGGCTGATAGATTTTCAAACAAAAAAGCACCGTTAGCCTTGGTGATCGTCCCACTGACCAATGATGAATCCGCACTTTTTAAAAGCGCTACGCTCGCGTATTCTACGGGTTGCTTACTTTGGCCGTCGGTAACCAGGCCCTTAATACCACCGGTATGGGCCATTATTGTACCTGAAAGGGTAATTAAACAAATAAGTAAATTGACTCTTATCAAATTCATAAGTAGTTATTGCGCTAAGTTAAGCTTGATTCCTCAGTATTCAGATCAGCTGCGAGGTATACATATTTATTATAGGCTTGCTTTTCTTTTTTTACTAAACCGGCGTCTACCATCTTTTTAACGCGGGTGTTAAAAGTTGTGGCGCTCATGTTAAGCCCTTTAGCTTTTAATTCCAGCCATATCTTTTCGGCTGTTTGCGGAGAAGTCAGCGTGGAGATGTATTCGAATATTTGTTGATTGGTTTTTATCTGAGCTTCTTCCATCTTACTCCGGCGAGGGTTTGCAGAGTGATGAAGCCGTTTGCTGATGATCATGCCTGAAAGTAGACCTCAAATCTGAAGTAAATCTGAAGTTAAAATATGCCTGGTTAATTTTTGTTAAAACCTGCCGATTTCATGTCAACTACAGATTCGTGTCGTACTATTGAATCATAACGTACCCCTTATAATTTGACTTATGGACAGAAAAGATTTTTTAGCGGCCATCGGATTAAGCGCTGCCTCATTTGCCGTATTTGTTTGCGCAGGATGTTCCAAAAAAGATGACCCGGCGGCATCTGGTGTGAGCGGTCCAGCCAATGTTGATTTTATACTCGATCTGAATGCTTCGGCCAATGCCGCTTTGTTAACCAATGGCGGTTTTTTGACATCGAATGGCGTGATCGTAGCACGGACAACGGCCGGAGCTTATATAGCTGTACAGCAATCTTGTACGCACGAAAATTATCCGCTGACCTATCAAGCGGCCAATCATCGGTTCTATTGTAACAATCATGGCTCTTACTTCAATGAAGCAGGAGTGGTTCAGGTGAGCCCGGCAACGAGATCATTAACAACTTATACAACCGTTTTGACCGGCACTTCATTGCGGGTCCATTCTTAATATTACCATCATGAAACCAATGTTCATATTTCTGACCATGCTGATTACGCCGGGCGTAACCTGGCTGGGCAATTTCAAAACCGCAACAGAAGAGGCGGCAAGATCACATCATTTGATCGTGATCAATTTTTCAGGTTCAGACTGGTGCGGGCCGTGCATCCGTTTGCGGAAGGAGATATTGGAGTCGTCAACATTTACGGATTATGCCCAAACCCATTTGGTATTAGTACGTGCTGATTTCCCGCGTCAGAAAAAGAACCAGTTGAGTAAAGAACAGGTAAAGTTGAACGAGGCGTTGGCCGATAAATATAACCCCGATGGCAAATTTCCCTATACCTTGCTGGTCGATGAACACGGCAAGATTTTAAAAGCCTGGGATGGTTACCCGGATGAAACGCCGGCACAATTTGTTGATCAGATCAAATCTTACACAAATGCCGGGCATTGAGACTGTGGCGACATTAGCGGTACACAAACATGTGCTGAAGTTAATGGGCAACCGCTTTGAGATAAGCGTAGTGGGTGATGATGCTGTTTGGGCGAACAGCCGGATAGACCTGGCTGTAGCCGAGATCAGCCGGATAGAAAAGCTGCTGACCACTTTCAGCGATGACAGCCAGACCAACCAGATCAACGCGCAGGCCGGTATCGCTCCTGTAAAAGTTGATGAAGAGGTATTCCGCCTGATTGAGCGTTCGCTTAAAATCTCCGAACTTACCCAGGGTGCTTTTGACATTACCTATGGTTCGATAGATAAAAGCTTGTGGAACTTCGACGTGAACATGAAGCAACTGCCCGACGCAGAAACGGCCAGGAGATCGGTCAGTCTTATCAATTACAAAAATGTGCTCCTGGACCATAAAAACACTACCGTATTTCTAAAAGAAAAAGGCATGCGGATCGGCTTCGGCGGGATCGGCAAAGGTTATGCTGCGGACCGTGCTAAACTGATCATGCAACAAGCCGGTGTACGCAGTGGTATAGTTAATGCGGCCGGCGACCTGGTGACCTGGGGTACGCAGCCCAACGGCAAGCCCTGGACGATCGCTATTGCCGATCCGGATCAAATGGACACACCTTTCTCAACGCTCAACATTAGCAATATGGCTATCGCCACTTCAGGCAACTATGCCAAATACGCCATTATTAACGGTAAAAAATACGCGCACACTATCGATCCTAAAACCGGTATGCCTGTAAGTGGAATAAAAAGTGTCAGTATTATTTGCCCCAGCGGCGAGTTTGCTGATGCCATGGCAACGCCGGTAACTGTAATGGGCGTTCGTGTCGGGTTGGATATGATCAACCAGCTACAACACATTGCTTGCGTAATTATCGATGATAATAACCAGATCTACACTTCAAAGAATATCAATATTAAAAACCTGTGATATGAAAAAGTTTCCCCTAACAAAATTAACTATGGTAGCGTTTGGACTCGCGTCCGGATTATCGTCTTGCATGTCCGTGAAGGCATACCAGAAAAACAGATTAAACGATTCCGAAATGGAACTGTCAGCCCGTAAATCGCAAAAGTTTGAGCAAAGCTTTCAGCTCTACCGCGAGGGCGGTTCGGGAGCTAACGGCGGAAAAAGCGGCGGTGGCTGTGGTTGCAACTAATAAAGCGCGCAAACATGAGAAAAATATATTTATGTGTTGCCGCCCTTTACTTAGGGATCGTGGCGTCATATGCGCAAACCAAACCACAAGCTGTAAAGGATACCAGCAATTATGAGGCGCGAAAGCTGAAGATAGATGAGATCAATATGATATCGGCCTATTATCACCAGGACGGAAATAATTCGGCCGTAACTGGCGGGATAGGTTCAGAAAATTTAACCGACTTTGCTAATACGTTCGATCTGCAAATGTCTAGGTATGGCATTGGCGGAAAAAAACATACTTTTTCATTTGAGCTGGGAATAGACCATTATACGTCGGCTTCCTCTGATAAAATAGACCCCAACAGTATTTCATCTGCTTCAAGGCAAGATACCCGGATATATCCGTCACTGAACTGGACGATATCCAATGATAAAACAGGTAATGCATTCGGATTGACCGCTTCGTACTCACACGAGTTTGATTATCAGTCGGTGGGTGGCGGCATCAACCTGACCCGACTTTCGAAAGACAAAAACACCCAGTTCGATTTTAAAGCGCAGGCTTTTTTAGACACCTGGAAAGTCATATTACCGGTCGAATTAAGACCGGCTGGCTACGGATCAGGCTCGGACAAAGATGCCCGTGGTGCCGGTACGGTAGATTCGCGTCCTCGTAATTCTTTCAGTACCTCATTCTCTTTATCGCAGGTTATTACCAAACGCCTGCAAATGGCGTTGATCGTAGAGCCATCCTATCAAAAAGGTTTATTAGCTACCGAGTATCAACGGGTCTATTTCAACAGCAATTTCGCCACCGGAGTCGGGCCTACGAACAGCATCTTTAACGAACGGATAGAAAGCCTGCCCGGCAGCCGTTATAAATTGCCCATAGCGGTTCGATTGAATTACTTTTTGGATGATCATTTTATCATCCGGGCCTTCTATCGCTATTACACCGATAACTGGGGTATCAGGGCTCATACAGCTGAATTAGAAATACCGGTTAAACTGACCTCATTTGTTTCCGTAAGTCCTTATTATCGGTACAATAATCAGCAAGGGACGAGGTATTTTGCGCCTTATGGCCAGCATAGCCCGACGGAAAACTTTTATACCAGTGACTATGATCTTTCAACCCTAACCAGCAATTTCGTAGGGGCGAATATTAGGTTGTCACCCCCTAATGGGGTATTTGGCTGGCAACATTTCAATTCGTTGGAGATCAGGGCCGGGCATTATACGCGTTCGACCGGTTTAAATTCAAATATCGTAACTTTAGCTATGAAGTTTAAATAAGCCAAATATGCATCACGAACACCATGTCACCAGTTCAGAAACCATCAGGGATATCGTTATCGGTATGTCTGATGGATTGACCGTACCGTTTGCCCTGGCGGCAGGTTTAAGCGGTGCAGTTAGTTCATCCACCTTAGTAGTTACCGCGGGCATCGCCGAAATTGTGGCCGGTTCTATCGCTATGGGTTTAGGCGGCTACCTGGCCGGCAGAACCGAAGTTGACCATTACCGGTCGGAACTGAAACGGGAATATGATGAAGTAGAACGGGTGCCGGAACAAGAGAAACTGGAGGTACGGGAGGTGTTTGCCGGCTTTGGTCTCTCCGAAAGTTTACAACACCAGATAGCGGATGAAATGGCTAAAGACAAAAAGAAATGGGTTGATTTTATGATGCGTTATGAGTTGGGTTTAGAAGAACCAAATCCAAACAGAGCCACCAAAAGTGCAATTACCATTGGCTTATCTTATATCGCCGGGGGTATTATCCCCTTATCACCGTATTTCTTTACACAGCATGCACAAACAGGCTTGTATTATTCTTGCCTGGTGACATTGATCTGCTTATTCATTTTTGGCTATTTTAAAAGTAAGATGACCGGGCAGCCTGCGTTTAGCGGTGCAATTAAGGTAGTGGTAATTGGTACGCTGGCCGCCGCGGCTGCTTTCCTGATGGCCCGACTGATCACCGGCAAATAATACTGTTATGACTGGGCGCCGCCGTTGATCATGTCAGAAACAATGCCTTTGCTGTCTTTTCGTTCGGCTAAAAGCACACCGACCAAATGGATGGCGATAAAGCCAAGGATAGGATACATGCAAAAACCATGCACTTCTTTTACACTATGGCGGATCGCTTTAAACGGCGCTAACAGATCTTCAAAAGCCAGGAATAAACCGGTAACGACCATAATAAGCAGCAATAAATAAAACAGGCTGTAAATAGCTTTTACGGTCAATTCGTGCTGGGCCATCTCCCTGTTCCTTTTGGTGACTTGAAATTGATGGTAGGCCGATCTTATTTTGCGGATAAATTTTTGATCAGCCAATTGAAAAAATTCTAAGACCAACCTAAATAAAAATAGCGCAGCCAGCGCGTATCCAAAATAAGTATGTATGGCCCATACCTGGTCGCTTAACGCGTGGCTAACATTGCCGGCCTGCTGATCGTTGACAATGATCCCGCTGCCTTTCAGCTCACTTTCGATAAGCGGCGTGATATTTCGCCGCTTAGTAAGCGTTGAGTTAATGAGCGCGGTAATTAAAGACCCGCTGATCACAATTGTATTGGCCCAGTGCCAGAAACGAAGGCTTGCGGAATGTTTTTTAACTTGGTTTGGGTGGGTGATATCGGTGCGAAGGGGTTCGATGACGGTCATAAATGATCAATTAATATTGGTAATTTAGGAAATGAATTTGAAGTAAATCTGAAGTCGCCTTAACTAACTTCAATATTGCTACAAGTTTGATCCCGAAATTCAGTTTTAAAACTAACGAATACATTGAAACTATTAGTGGTAGAAGATGAAGCCGGCCTGCGCGAAAACATTACAGGTTATCTGAATGCGGACGGAAATATTTGCGAAAGCTGTGAGCGCCTGGCTGACGCGGTCAATAAACTGGCGGGATTTCAATATGACTGCATTATACTGGATATAGGCCTCCCTGACGGTGAGGGACTTGACCTGCTGGAGTATCTGAAAACCAATTTGAGGAACGAGGCAGTACTGATCATTTCGGCACGTAATTCATTGGATGATAAGCTGAGGGGTTTAAATATCGGCGCTGATGACTATTTGACCAAGCCGTTTCACCTGGCCGAGTTAAAAGCAAGGCTAATGGCTGTTTTTCGTAGGAAAACGCTTAATACAAATAACTTACTATCTTTTCAGGAGATTGAAATTGACCTGACCGGAAGGACAATAAAAGTAAACCAACAAGCAATAATCCTGACCAAAAAAGAGTACGACATGCTGCTTTATTTCATAGCCAACAAAGGAAAGATCATCGCCAAAAACGCGATCGCCGAACACTTATGGGGTGACGAAATGGATATGCACGATAATTTTGATTTTATTTATACCCACATCAAAAACCTGCGTAAGAAATTAATGGATGCCGGCTGCCCCGATTACCTGCGGTCGATTTACGGCATGGGTTATAAATTTCTGGCGCAATGAAACTGGCAGCTCACTACAATAAAGCCAGTATCCTGATCACCCTAACTGTGCTGTTTGCGGGTGCCGTGATCTATTTTTTTGCCATCAATTATTTTGCTAACAAGCAGCTTGACCGGAACCTGACGCAGGGACTGGCTGAAGCAGAGGAATATTTGAAAACCACGGGGACCGAACCGCAGCAATATGATCTGGATCAGGATCACGCAGTGTTTATTAAAACTGACCGGATAGAACTGGAACGTCGTTATTTTGATACTACCTATCATAATTATCGCGAAGACCGCATGGAAGCCGGTCGCGCGGTAGAGGATCTCTGTAAAGCGCGCGGCGCAAATTACAAAGTAACCATCACGGTATCCCGTGAGAATACAAAGTACCTGGTCGAAATGATCACCCTGATCACACTTGCATTAATGGCGGGATTACTGGTTGTTTTATTTATCACCAATAAATATATTTTAAACGGGCTGTGGAAACCTTTTCACCACACCTTAAAGGCGGTTAAAGATTTTAACCTGGCTGACTCTGCCCGATTTTCAGATACCCCCAGTAAGGTAGAGGAATTCACCGAACTTAACCTGGCGATACACGAGATGGCGAATCGGGTGCGGTCGGACTATCAGCAATTGAAAGAGTTTACAGAAAACGCCTCTCACGAATTAATGACACCATTAGCTGTGGTAACCACCAAATTAGATACGCTGATACAGGATGAAACTTTGCGACCCGACCAATTATCGCAGATCACCGATATTTATGCTTCCATCAGCAAATCTACGCGGCTTAATCAATCTCTACTGCTATTGTCGAAACTGGATCATCAAATGATCCGCGATGAAGAAAATATTAATTTGAAGATCACTATACTGGAAAAGATCCTTCAATTTCAGGAACTGATCAAAAACAGGGAGATCGTTATTCAACATCAACTGAGCGATAAGTATATACATGCGAGCAAGTTCCTGGTGGATATCTTATTGAATAACCTGTTCAGTAACGCGATCCGGCATAATCTGAAATTTGGGACGATCCATGTCACACTTACTAACGAGCAATTGATCGTCGCGAATTCGAGCTCCGCTACGAAATTGCCTGCCAATCAACTTTTTGGACGTTTTCAAAAAGGCAAAGAATCTCAAGGCTCCGGCCTTGGCTTAAGCATCATTCAAAATATATGCCGGCAGTATCATTTTGAGCTGAGTTATCAGTATCAGGATGAGTTGCATATGTTTATAATATTCTTCCGGTAGCCAACTTCAAATTCGCTTCAGAATTGCATTTTATTTTAGCTGAATAGTCCTCTTTTCCCTGATGAAGAAAAACTACTTATTAATTACCATGCTGGGTCTTCTCCCGGCCGCTCTTTTTGCCCAGTCTAATTACGAGATACAGGTCTATGGTTCCGGCACCATGGCAAAAGGCCGAACAATGGTCGAACTGCACAGTAACTACACGCTAAACGGGAGTACCGTTAGCGCCGGACCTGAACTGCCAACAAACCACGTTGTTCATGAAACCATAGAGATCACCCATGGCTGGACGCCCTGGTTTGAAACGGGGTTCTATTTTTTCAACTCACTGGGCAGTGATGGTCGTACTTCTTACGTGGGTTCACACATCCGCCCAAGGGTTGCAGCCCCCGATAGTTGGAACTGGCCCGTCGGCGTTAGTCTGTCAACTGAGTTTGGCTTCCAGAAAGCCGCTTTCGATGCCAATACCTGTTCGCTGGAGATCAGGCCCATAGTTGATAAAAAGTGGGATAAATGGTACGTATCATTTAACCCGACCGTGGAGAAAAGTTTTGCCGGCCCTGACGCCAACATGGGATTGATCTTCTCACCGAACTTAAAGGGCAGCTACACGGTAAGTAACCTGGTCGCGCTCGGGTTGGAGGATTATGGCAGCACCGGTCCGTTCTTTCATTATTATGCCTATCAGCAACAAGAGCACCAGCTATTCGCGGCGACCGACTTGAACTTCAGCCCTGACTGGGAATTTAACGCGGGCGTGGGCTATGGTTTTACTTCAAGTACGGACAAGGCGATCATCAAGCTGATCATCGGCCGTAGATTTTGATCATCTAAAAGTGTCAGATCATGATCTGGGCCTTTTTAGCCTGCCGATTCCCGTATATTAGCGTATGCTATTTGAATTTGGCCTGCGCAGTTCACTTTTATTGATCTTTTTCACCCACCTGCTGGTTTATGCCTGCCTTTTTTTTAAGCGCGGCTGGACACAGGAAAAATTATCTGACCGGCTGCTGGGCTTTTTTCTGCTCTTGTCGGCTATGTTCATTTTTCCCTGGATGTCCGGCTTTGCCGGTTGGTACGATACCCAGCCCTACCGGGAGATCTTATTTTACACCCCTTTCATCCACGCGCTGTTTTTCGGCCCTTTGCTTTACCTTTATTTAAAAAGCCTGACCAATACGCATTTTCAAATGCAAAGGCGGGACTGGCTTCATTTCCTGCCCGGCGCGGCGTACCTGATCTGGAGTTTGGTAGTTGTGATCGCCGATAAAGTGATCATCGGCCATTACTACCTGATGAATGGCGTTTCGGACCCTGACTTTGATAACTGGTACAACTGGGCATGGTCAGCCAGCCTGATGATTTACCTGCTTTTATCGATCCGCTATTACCGGCAATATGTGGTCTTTTCCTGGTTCGAGTTCTCTTTTGCAGATGCCGCCAGCTTCAAGTGGCTGCGAAACTTTTTGTATGCCTTCGCGGTACTGACCATTCTGCTGCTTTCAGAACATTTAACAGGATTGTTTATTGACCTGCTCTACGTCAGGTCCTGGTATTACTTCTTTGCCTTCGCGATCATTACCTATTATATGGCCATCAGTGCCTATGCTGCCAAACCGATCATCAAACTGAATTTCGAGCCGGCCTTATTATTAAGTTACCAGGACCCGATGCTATTGGAGCATCCGGTGACTATTGCAGAAGACCAGAGTTGGATGGCCGAATGGCAGGCAAAGATCGAAATGCTGATGGACGATCAAAAAGTTTACCTGGAACCGGAACTGACCCTGACAGAGCTGGCGAGAAAAGCCGGCACCAATGCTTCCTTACTGAGTAAAGTGATCAACAAGACTTACGGTCTCAACTTTAGTGACTATGTGAACCGCTACCGGGTCAACGAAGTGATCCGCCTGCGGGAGCTGCCGGCATACCAACACTTCACGCTGCTGGCCGTGGCTTACGATGCGGGGTTCAATTCTAAATCAACATTCAATCGCGCCTTTAAAAAGGTGACCGGCGTGATTCCGAAGGATCATCCCAGGAATTAGTGGTGTCAGATCATGTTCTGAAGCGACCGGCCCTGGCCCGCGAGCGACTTTTGAGGCATGAAAATATTATTTCTCAGCTTAATGCTGTTTGGCGGTCTAAGCACTTTCGCACAGATCAACGGAAAAGTTACCGATGAAAAAGGGCAGGCTCTGCCCGGCGCGGTCATTAAATTATACAAAGCCGCAAACCCGGTTAAGGTTACCCTAACTGATAATGAAGGACATTTCGCCTATGACGGTGCCGACGACGATATGATCATTACTTATACGAGTTATTTGACCGACACGCTGAAAAACTTAAAGCAGGATATGACCATTCGGCTTAATCCCGATACGAAACGATTGAAAGAGGTGCGTATTCAAAGCCGCCAGCCCATCATTCGCCAGGAAACCGACCGCACCGTGATCAGTGTCAATGCACAGGTTAAAAAGCTGGCTGATAATGGTTTGGAGATCGTGAACCTGGCGCCGGGAATCACCATCAGCGACAATGAGGATGCCATCCTGATGAGCGGCAAGTCCGAAGTTCAGGTCATGATCAATGATAAAGTGGTGAAAATGACGGCACGCGATCTGGCCAAAATGCTGAAGGCGATGCCATCCGGCAGTATCAAACAGGTCGAATTCCTGAGCAATCCGCCCGGCAAATATGAGGTGAATGGGAATACCGGTATCATTAATATTAAAACCAATGGTGTGGTCAAAGGGCTGACCGGGAATGTCGATTACAGCACCTCACAGGCCAAGAACAACTGGACCGACCTTTCCGGGCTGTTAAATTACGGTACGGGTAAACTGGCCATCAGTGGTTACGGTGCCTGGCACCGCGGCGGCTACCTCACCGAAAACACGAAAGTGAGGCAGTTAAATCCAGGAATCCTCAACCAGCAAACCAGCAGCCTGGATAAATGGAGTGACCCCGTATTTAGGATAGCTGCGGACTATGCCATCAGCCACAGCAGTACCTTTGGCGGCATCATCGAGCGGGAAGCCAGTACCAATACCGGCAGCTATGACACCTACTCGCAGCAGGGCGCCAACAGCTATCAAACCAGCAGCCAGAATCCAAACGTCCGTCACTGGAATACCTATAACCTGAACTACCGCTACAGCGATACGCTGGGTACAGAACTGACGGTTGACCTTGACCGGGCGGACTTTTATAAAAATGGTAACATTATGCTGCTGACCACCGGACAACCGCAACTGAACTACCAAACGGCTACCGGGATCAGGATAAGCACGCTGAAATCGGACTACAGCCATGCCTGGAAAAACAAGCTAAAGCTGGAGTCTGGCCTGAAGATCGCCGGTGTACAAACCGACAATACGCAGGACGCGAACGTCTTTCATTACCACGAGAACATACGTGCGGTTTATACCAGTTTATCCAGATCTAATGTGCACTGGGGCTGGCAGCTGGGTTTACGGGCAGAACAAACGGAAGCTAAAGGTGAAACCGGTTCATTGGTCAAACCCGATACCAGTTACTTTAACTTACTGCCCTCAGCCTTTCTGACTTATTCGCCAGCGGGTAAGCATCATTTTCGCTTGTCCCTGAGCCGCCGGATCAGGCGGCCGGATTACAGCGACCTGCAACCTTTTACCTATGTGCTGGACCCGCTTAACCAGCAAACGGGCAACCCGGGATTGCGCGTACAGCGCAACGACCAGGCGGAACTGACTTATACCTTTGATGACCGCATCACGCTGGTGAGTTCGTATAACCACTCTGCGGACTATTTCAGTACCGTGTACCGGCCGTCCGGTAATGTCCTGGTGGAAAGCCCGACCAATACCGGTAAGATGAATACGCTGAACTGCGACCTGAACTATCCGCTGAAGGTCACCAAATGGTGGAACATGCTGAACAAGGCCAATGTCGGTAATGATCATTTTAGCGGTGAATTGTTCCAGGGCAGGCTGGAAGAGGGTAAATGGCGCTATCAGATCTCGTCCAGCCAGCGTATTACCCTGCCGGGCAAATACCAGGTACAGTTGAGCGGCCGATATACCTCCGCTTCACAAAACCTGATCTACTACCAGCAAAGCAGCGCCAATGCCAGCGCCAGTATCGGACGTAAGCTTTTTAAAGACCAGGCTTCGCTGCGCATCGGTATCAGTGACATCTTCAAGACTCAGCGCAATTACACCAGTGTGAATTTCGGCAGCCTGCAATACACCGACCTGGGTACTTTTGAAAGCCAGCGGGTATCGCTGAATTTCAGCTGGCGCTTTGGCAATACTAAGGTGCGCCAGACAGTGGAGCGCGACCGCGGGGATGCGGACGAAAAAGGAAGAAGCGGCAGCTGATCAATTTTTAATATTTATTTTTACCAGCAATGAAACACTTACTACTACTGTTTTTTACGCTCTTTTTTTGTTTAGCGCTTCAGGCACAGGTCGACCTGAAACGCCCTTTCCTGGATTGCCATATCAAAAGCAGCACGACCATCTATAATTATAAAACCAAGAAATGGCTGTATGCTGATCCGGCTGACGCAAAGGTTGCCATGCTGCCGGCTTCCACCTTTAAAGTGATCAATATCCTGATCGCACTGGAAACAGGCACGATCAAGGATGAGAACGAGATCGTGAAATGGCCGGGCAGCACCGATACCGTAAAATATGGCTACCGACCGGAGATCTACCACGATATCAGTGTTAAGGAAGCCTTCGAGGTTTCGGCGGGCTGGGCCTTTGTCGAACTGGCCAAAAAGATCGACCGCAAGATTTACCAGCATTATCTGGATACCTGTGGCTATGGTAACCATAACCTGACTGAGCCGGGCGCGGATTTCTGGAACTTCGGAGCTTTCGGAATTTCGCCCCGTAACCAGGTCGAATTCCTGATCAGGGTCTATGAAGGTAAGCTGCCCTTTTCCAAACGCAATATCGACATCCTGAAAAAAGTGATGGTGACGGAAACGACCCCGGATTATACGATCCGTTCAAAGACGGGCTGGACAAAAACCGATAACCGGGACCTGGGCTGGTGGGTCGGCTATGTCGAGCGAAAAGACAACGTTTATTTCTTTGCGACGCGTTTGGTCAAGCCAAGGACTGAGATCAATCCTAATTTCGGTAATTGCCGAAAGGAGATCACGATAAATATCCTGCGCCAGATAAAAGCCCTTTGATTTAGCAACTGACGTTGCTCTGGTTCATACCCCCGTCAACATTCAGCATCTCGTGACGTAGATGGTTACAAGTGTTCTTCCGCTCAGGAATGATTTCTATATGGAGATCGCATTTGGATCAGGAAGACAGATGATTCTATTTAAAAAGCCACTGATATTAATGATTTGATCGCGGCAGTTATCAATTATATCGACAACTCCTGTTTGCGAAGTTGTTTAAACGCTACATAAAAAGTAAAATTCAAGACGGTTTTATCAGATGGATTGGGTCATTACGTTGAAAAAGTGCATATCTAAAAATAATTACCAATAGTTTTGACTGTAATGATTGGCATTAGAGCTAATGTACCCTTAAGCAATTTTTAATGAGTTTTATTTCATTTTACGGAATAGATATTGCTTTAATAGAAATTATGAACAAGCGGATACTCATTATAGATGACGACGAAGACATCCTGGATATCCTGAACACCATTTTCCGGGATGAAGGATTTGATGTTATTGTTTCCAATACAGGCGAAGCTGCCGAGCATATTCATATCATCCACCCCGACATCATTTTACTTGATGTGCGGATCGAGGGCTCAGCTAAAAGGGGCGACGAAATTTGTGCGGAAATCAAATCTCAATATCCGGAGAGGCAAATGCCGGTGGTGTTGGTATCCGCTGAAACAGATTTAGCCGTTCTGGCTAACGAGTGTGGAGCTGACTTCTATATTAAAAAACCATTTGATATTTACGATATCATACGACAGGTAAAAAAGAACTTAAGGTAACTATTGCTATTAGAAAATTCGACGTTTCCCGTTTATACTTATAGTATACTATATTTGTATCAGCGGGGAAGCGTATGGAAGAACAATCACATCATTCAAAACCAAATAAGATCAATCTTGGCACTAAAAAACTGAGAACTTATTTTGTGAATAATCTGGATAAAATATACGCTGCTAAAACACATTTGGTAAAACATCTTCCCACAATTGCAGATGAATCCCACTTTTCAGATCTGCGTTTTGCAATTTTGGAAACGCTGGAAGATGTAGAAAAACAATTGGCCAGGATGGATATTATTTATGCCATGCTGGATGCTGAACGGTCAAAGGGCAATTGTAGCGGGCTGGCTGGCTTGGTTGATGACGCATTTCAAGATATCAGGCTCCATAGCAGAGAACCGGAACTGCGCGACCTTTCTATCGCTTTCTACATGCAAAATATCGAAAGTATAGAAATGGCATCCTTTCAGGTATTAGAAATGGCAGCTGTTAAATTGAAGAACAAACAGATCAAACAACTGATCAGAGAAAATTACGATGAAGCTAAAGCCGATCGAACATTGTTGTTACTGATAACGGCAAAGTATATCACCGCAAAATAGAGAATATTTTCTCAGATGCCTCTCTCCCGAACTAATAGAAAGAAAATGTTATGAACGGTTTGCTTTAGTATTATTCTTTTTAATTAATCGTAGCAATTGGCAAGTTTAGCTTGATCAAATTAGGGCTTGACATATACTATGAAAAATCAACACTAGGCGTTTTAAAACGCCTCACCTAAATTGATCTGCAAACTGCTATACCCTTTACTAATACCATAATCGAACCCAAGGTTAGTGCCGGATCCTTTATTAAATTTAATGCGTAAGCCTGTGCCTGCTGCCGGATGATAAGATGTAAACAGGGAGCCGTTTCCACTGACAGAATTCACATTAGTAAACACCACGAAACCCAATAATCCATTCTCGGTGATATCCCGGCGATATTCGGTTTCAAAATAAAATAATGAACGTCCCCGATAACGGTTTTGATCCATACCTCTCCCCGATCTGTTATAAAGATCCCAGCCAATGCTCGGCAGGTCTAAATAGGGCACGTCACCGTTAAATGCGGTCCAAAAGTATGACCAAAAAGCCAGTGTATTTTGTTGCAACGGTTTAGACTTATTCAAAGAAATATATTTCCGGACATCAACGTATAACGAAGTCCAGTAATCATTACTTCCTAAAAATGTAGGGTTCACCCGGTAAATCACGTTAGCATAGGCACCAGGTAAGGGATTGACCAGATTATTCCGGGTATCGTATAACAAGTTAAAAGTGACACCTGATGAAAGAGAACTGCCTGCTGTGCCATTCACGTAACCGGTAAACTGTTTCAGATCAATATTGGATTCATCACTGTGAATGTTGGAATGAAAGTCCAGATCATAACCTATCCCGGCAAACAAATAGGGTTTGATCCTTTTTAGCGCGCTCTGGTAGAACCGGATGTAGTTGTAATCCACCAGTGTTTTATGATCATTGTCTGAGACATTGCCCAGGCCCCAGGTATTCTGAGGATAACGCAGGAACCGCGTATCCCCTTGAATGGTATATTCATTATTGGCCAGCCAAATGCTTGTACGCAAAGGGAGACCGAACTTGGACTTGAAATCCCAGTATGGTGCGAAAGTTGCAGTCGATTCGATCGTTGTTTTTCGCGGACCGAAGTAGGTGCCGGCCGTGGTGCTGGTTATTAATGCCCGACCGCTCCCGCCCGGCACGTTACCGCCAAATGGCAGCACAGAGAAATACACTTTCTTATCTTTCTCTTCCTTTATTTTTTTTGAATGTATGCTAAAAATGGACTTTCCAATATCGATCAGATCCCGTTGATGAATGGTATCCTGTTTCTTTACACTATCCGGAATGATGGAAGTTGCCGTTTGCGCAAAGGCACTGCAGGGCGCAACTAAAAGTATGGCAAAAAACCTTTTGGGGATTATCATAGTTGATCAGGATTACTCGCAAGGGTGACAAATGGTCGGCCAATAAGTTTTGCAAAAGTTGAGCAAATCGTTTAGTGGCTTTTGAAAAGGTAAAATCACGATCCAATTTAACCTGTTGTTTCCAATCGAATTTCAAAAAGCCGTATCGGCATTTTGGTTATTGCTAGTTCGTGATATACTTTGAAGATATTAACAACAACAAGGTACGGTCTGCCTTCGCTTCATCGTAATTTTCTTTTAGCAACTGGTTCACATGCTTGTTTTTTAATTTCACTGCGGCCATTTGCAGGATCTGGAAGGATGCCATCTCCACGCTTTCGATATTCTGTAAATAAAAAATGATAGACAAGTCGCGCATCTCGGGTTCGCCATTTTGCTCATTAATGGCCTCGAAAGCATCTTCGATCAATCCGGTCAGACCATGAATACTGCCTTTGGAAACTTCGGCATCCAATAAGGTATAGATCACCTCCATCCGGGCAATTTGCTTTTCAACATCCTCTACCGTTTCACAGATCGCGTTTCTCAGATCAGCAAACTGAACTTCGTCGATCAAACTTGGCAGCCTTGATACCAAATGAAGTTTTGCCGCATAAATACGGTCCAGGTGTTTGATGAAAAACAATTTAAGTTTTTCCGATCCCAGGTTGATTTTCTTCCAGGAACTGTGTTTGTCAGGCTGATCACTCATTGCGGCTTATTGAGCCGCTAAGTTATAAATTCTTTTACTTTTGATAACAGTCCGTAAATATCAAAGGGTTTATTGACATAGCCATTTGCGCCACAATCCGTTGCCAGTGCTTCAACATTTTCTTCAGCCGAAACTAAAAGAACGGGGATACCGGACATTTCCAGTTCCGATTTGATCTCCTTACAGATCTCGGCACCGGTTTTATCAAATCCCACGATCCGTACGTCCAGCAAGATCAAATCCGGATGCATTAGCTTTATACTTTCGGCAGACATCCCGGTACTGTATAAGATCGGCTCATAGCCTTCATCACCGAAAATAATATCTAAAATAGATAATATATCTTCATCATCATCGATCACCAATATCCGCTTTGCCATATCTCTCAATTTTAATCTCTTCAAATCCCGTTCCAGGAAAGTGTTAATTCACTGATTATCATATATTATTTAATACAAGGCTTAATCATAGCAACTCGCCAACATCAACGCCATAGATCTCCTTAAAAATTTTGCTGAAATGCGCCCTGGACTGATAACCGGCCAGTAGGGAAATTTCTTTAATAGTATGATGTTTACCTGAAGCAATAGCCTCCCAGGCTAAATGCAAACGAATGATCCGTACCAATTTATTAGGCGTTATGCCCAGGATACGGTTAACCTGCCTGAAGAGCTGTCTTTCACTAATGGCCAGCTCATTCCCGATCAGACTCAGGTTCAGATCCATTTTACCTACGTACTTCCTGACGGCCGATTCGAAGCTACCTAACCAAAGCTGATCCGAATGGGATGGTTCTATCAACGGATGTTCACGGGTTTCCGATCCGGCAGGTGGACTGGTCTTCTGAACGACCTGTTTTGAAGAAAGTTTAAAGCGTTGGATATGGTCTTTATTGATCATTTCCAAAATCGCTGATATCCGTTCGTATTCTTCCACCTTTTTCCGGTAGGTAATGTTTTTAGCAATAGCAAACACCACTTTGTCCCGATTAATAGGCATAGATGTCCAGGACAGCCAAACAATGGAACCATCTTTGGCGATATAGCGATTCTCGAAATTCAGCAAAGGTTCGCCTTTGGTAACTGATCCCCGCTTTTGAGCGGTCATATGCTGATCGTCCGGATGTACAAAGGAATTGATGGGTGCGGCGAATAATTCTTCCTTACTGTAACCCAACAATTTGGATACCGCAGGATTAATCTTTTTAAAATAACCGTCGAAACCCGCTACGCATAGCAGGTCCGGTGACAATTCGAAGAAATATTCAAGATCAAAGTTAACATCGGAACTCACAGGTTCCATGCCACCGGGTATTTCTCTGACATTTCAATAGTTGATTAGTTGGGTATTAAATATTATTCCGGACTAAATTGTTTTGATTAATACAAAAATGTTCCAATTCATTTTGTCAGGTTTGATCATATATTGGGCAGGTTTGTAAAATAACTATCAATCATCTTTGTGACTCTTAACCGAAACAAGTATCTATAGATATATCAATGATCATTACTGTTGAAAAACAGTGGTGATTTGTTTTTTAATAAGTTTTGAATGGCGGAAGACTTTTAAAAATTAATACAATTAGTGTACGATGATTGATAATTTGCAGGAAGATAATTATACGTTCAGGACCATTATAGAGGCATCTCCGTTTCCCGTATATTTGTGTATGGGTGAAGAAATGGTCGTCACCATAGCAAATGCAGCAACCCTGAAAGCCTGGGGAAAATCTAAAGACGTTATCGGGAAACCCTTTCATGAAGCATTGCCGGAACTGGCGGATCAACCCTTTAAACAGCTGCTGCTGGATGTTTACCATACCGGTATCACGCAATCCTTTACCGATCAGCGTGCCGATATCGTTGTCGATGGTGTGTTGCAAACCTTCTACTTTAAGTTCTCCTATCAGGCTTTTAAAGATCGATCCGGAGAAACAACCGGTGTGTTCTGTTTTGCCAATGACGTGACCGAATTGGTCGTGGCGCGGCAACATCTGGCTGCATTGGAAGAATCGGCCCGTTTAGCGATAGAAGCGGCTAAACTCGGGACATTTGACAAGGACCTGATCTCAGGGAAGATGTTTTGGGATGACCGGTGCCGGGAACTGTTTGATATCGCCGCAGAAAAAGATGTCAGTTATGAAGGTGACTTCCTGCCGGGTTTGCATCCGGCTGACCGGGAAAGGGTAAATGACCACATAGTAAACTTCGCTTTTGTCAAAGGATTATCCGACGGTCACTATGATGTGGAATACCGAACCGTTGGCGCTCGTGATAAAAAGATTCGCTGGATCAAATCAAGAGGCACGGTTTTCTTTAATGCCGAAGATATCCCTACCAGGTTTATAGGGACCGTATATGACATTACGGATATTAAACAAGCGGGGGAAAAAAGTGCGCTGCTCTCCGCGATCATTCAATCTTCTTATGACGCCATTATCAGCAAGAACCTGGATGGAATGATCGAGAGCTGGAATGACGCAGCGGAAAGGATGTTCGGGTTTAATTCAGAAGAAATGATCGGAAAGTCGATCTTTACGATTATTCCTCCTGAAAGGGTCGATGAAGAGCAACAAATTCTGTTTCGCTTAAAAAACGATGAACGGGTGGAACATTTTGAAACCCAGCGTCTCAAAAAAGATGGCAAGCTCATAGACATTTCCTTAACGATCTCCCCCATCAAAAATGAAAATGGAGAGATCGTCGGGCTGTCCAAGATCTCCAGAGATATTACAGATCAGAAAATGGCCGAAATGCGCAAGAACGACTTTATCACGATTGCCAGCCATGAGCTGAAAACCCCTTTAACTACCATCAAATCCTACGTTCAGCTCCTGCTGGCCAAGGCCCGTACAGATGAAGATACTTTCCGCATTAACGCGCTGGCAAGGGTGGAAAAGCAAGCCAATAAAATGTCGATTCTGATCCAGAATTTCCTGAATAACGCAAAATTACTGGAAGGTAAATTCGATCTGGTTGTTGAGCGTTTTAATACCCATGAGTTATTGCTGGAGGTTGTGGAAGATGCAAAAATACTTTCTCCTTCGCATCACATGTTAATGAAGGATTGCGAAGAAGTTTTTGTGATCGCCGACCGTTATAAGATCGCCCAGGTCATGGAAAACCTGATCAGCAACGCCGTAAAATATTCACCGATCGGAAGCACAATTACCATTGGCTGCAAAACGATTGACGGTTATGCTCAGATCTCGGTTTCTGATACCGGTATAGGGATCGATAAAAAAGATCAGGCCAGATTATTTGACAGGTTTTACCGGGTTGAAAATGATAAGCTTAAAAATGTGGCCGGATTTGGGATAGGCCTATACCTGGTGGCTGAAATATTGCGATTTCATGAAAGTCGTATTTTTGTGGAAAGCACAGCGAATGTGGGTTCCAGATTTTATTTTGATCTGCCGATCGCCAGTGATTAACGGGGCAATTTTCAATTTTTCCAGAATGTGATGATTAAGCCACCAGATACTACGAGCAGACCACCAATTACAATTGGCAGCGTCGGTATTGATTTAAACATTACATAGCTTGTTATTTGCCACATGATAAATAAAGTCGACAGATAAAGACCCACTATTTTGTTGAATTCTACTGGGGCTAAATTCAAAACAAATCCGTAACCAAATAATAATACAGCACCTATTATTCCAAATGCGATCCTTGTAGTTCCTGTATAATCATAGATGGTTTTCCTGATTATCGCATCGCCAACCGTTTCGAACATCGTTGCTGCTATTAAAAAGAATAATGGATGGATGTGTTGCAGGCTTACTTTCACGACGGTAATGTACAGAAATTCCCCGGTGATTTATAAAAACCACAACACGCCCAAAGCAAACACCAATGCAATGGTCATAACGACCGCACCAAGCTTCAAGAACGCCCAGGCGCTGACCGTTTGACCCTCCCGCCGTAACGCAACTAACCAAAGAATTGTGGCAAGCGAACCGTAACAGAAAGGTTTGGACCAAGGTCAACACCTATTAGTACAGCACTTTTGATCAGTTCCGGCACATTTCCTTGAACAACATTCCCCGCAATTAACCCTGCCGGTAAATTATTCATCAGATTACAGGATAAGGCCACAATGATTCCGCTACCCCACACAGTGGCTGTTAAAGAGTGCGCCGCATGATCCTGCAAAAGGCTAGTTAATGTTTGGGTAAGTCCGGTTTTATTTAACGCCTCAACGATCACAAATAACCCTGCCACCAATGGTAAAACAGACCAGGATACCCCTTTGATAACTACTAGCGGATTTTTTTTAGCACGTATTACTACAACTGCTGAAGTTAATATGCCAGTGATCGCCGTTGGCAAACCCAACTGCAAATCAAACGCAGAAGCCGCCAGAAGAATTATGGCAGTTAAACCAATGCCAATTAAAGCAGTTTTTCCGCCCTGGGATAGTTGGGGTATAGGAATAGCTGTAGCTATCCTTTCTTTCAAAACTTTACGCTGGGTAAATTTTAGCACCAGATAGGTTACCACTATAGCAACAATAGAGGGTAGCATATAATGATGCAGCCAAATCAGTAGCGGAGGCATACGGCTGCCATAAATAACCAAATTAGCCGGGTTGGAAATGGGCAACACAAAAGAAGCTGCGTTGGCAATAAATGCGCAGATCAATAAATAAGGCAACGCATTTTTAACCTTGGCGGCTTTGACCGCCGCGGCTACAGCGGGCGTTAAAACAACCGCTGTAGCATCGTTTGATAAAAACGTTGTAACCACTATGCCAACTACATAGATCAGTAAAAAAAGCTTGTTGGCTGAGCCCCTGGACATTTGTGTAGCATGTGCAGCCAGCCAGTCAAACAGCTTTTCTTCACGGGAGGTTTCTGCAAGCAACATCATACCGGTCAAAAACAGATAGACATCCGCGCCCTTAATGATTCCTGCCCACCCCTCAACTGCAGTGATCAAGCCGAAAACGATCATGGCAACAGCTCCCGCAACCGCCCACACAGCTTCTGTTATCTTATAGGGGCGGATAATTACGCCTGTTATTGTTAAAAAGGAAATGATCCAAATGGAAAGGTGAGACATATATGAATAACAGGATTAATTTTATTTTGGTGTCGTATCGCAGGCTGTCTTTAAAGATCTGGAAAATATCATCCAAAGCAGGATCGATACAGTCGCAAAACTACCCAGGATCAAAAAGGTAGCACTATAACCTGCACTTTGCGCGATCCAGCCACCAATGGCAGGGCTTAATGATGCGCCCAGACCTTGCACCGTCATTACCGCGCCTTGTCCAATATTGATACGCCCGGTACCATTCAATATATGAGCAACTAAACCGGGTACGGCTACGCTTTGTAAACCCGCTCCAATACCGTCAAGGATCTGTACCGGATATAAACCTGTATGATTGATCATGTGAGCGGCAATTAATCCTCGTACAGGTAGCGCTATAAAGGACGCGAGTAATATCAGCCAATAGCCGCTTTTTTCAGCCATACGCATGGCTACAAGAGATACGCCAATCATTACGACCTGCGCAATTATGATTGTTAAGGCTACAAAAATCATTGGATTTCCCTGATTTTTAGTGGCTGCGGCTAAGCCATATAAAGGTAACATCGCACCATTTCCCAAATGGAAGCAAGCCAATGCCGCAGCTAGTATTAAAAGCGCCTTACATTGTAATAAAACCTTAAAACCGCTGGCTTTTTCCTCTTGGTTTGATCCTTTCATTCCGCGCGCGGCCCGGTTATCAATGGCTTTAGCTGGGATCATTAACACTGATATAATGGACAGAACCCCAAATAACGCAGCAAGGCAGAACACAGCGGGCATCCCAAATTTCATCCCAAGGTATCCGGACAATGCTGCACCTGCTACATTGCCAGCATGATTATAAGCCTGGTTATAGCCATTTTGACGGGTAAACCCCGTTTGCTTAACAATTCCCAGTGTGATACCGATTACCGCAGGGCCGATAGCGGACCCGGCTATGGCAGTGGCTATTTGTGACATACTGACCAGCCAAAAGTTTTGCGAAACTAAAATAATAGCCGATGCCAGGATCGTAAATATGCCCGGTATAACTACATACAGCCTTTTGCGTTTGGTTTCATCAATCAAAGCGCCAGCGGGTGCGGTCATCAACATTCCGGCAACGCCGCCAATTGTCATTACCGTACCTATCGGACCGCTTTTCCAACCGTGCGCCAACAAGAAGATTCCCAGGAAGGGACCTATTCCTGCCTGCATATCCGCCATGAAAAAATTGAGTGCCAGTAAAGACCTCCGTATTGTCTTGTAAGCTTCGGGCGGATTTTGCTGTACAGTCATGTGGTGATTAAACACGGCTTATAACCTAAAGTTTTACTAGCACAACTTTATATACTGTTGGCTCACAGTATCATTATTAAAAGAATGTTTACATAAATGATAATTTATAATCTTTATAAATTAATACAATATTATACTATTAACTTACATATAGTACATAGTTGTATTATATTTGGACAGAAATTCATAAAAATATTTGATACAGATCCCAATGCTAAAGTCAAATGCTATTAATAAAAACATTGCTGAGAAAAGATCATCGGTAGCCGTGATCGGATCGGGCTTTTCCGGTTTAAGTGCGGCAGCCTATTTAGCGAAAGCAGGATATGGTGTAAATGTCTATGAAAAAAACGGTCAAATAGGCGGACGCGCCCGGCAATTGGCGGTTAATGGGTACACTTTCGATATGGGGCCGAGCTGGTACTGGATGCCCGAGGTCTTTGAAAATTTCTTCAATGATTTTGGCTGCAAAGCGTCCGATTTTTATGAACTGGAGCAGCTTGATCCGGGCTTTACTGTTGTGTTCGGCAAAGAAGATGTGCTGCACATCCCTGCGGGTTACGCGGCTTTAGAGGATATGTTTGAGTCTATTGAACCCGGCAGCGCCAGTCAATTAGCATTATTCTTAGAAGAAGCGGCCTATAAGTATCGAACGGGCATGAACAAACTGGTGCATAAACCAGGCCTGTCTTTATTAGAATTTGCCGATTGGGACCTGATAAAGGGCGCTTTTAAACTACAGGTATTTACCTCGTTTAGCAAACACGTTCGGCGCTTTTTTAAGGACCCGCGCCTGATCACTCTCATGGAATTCCCGGTTCTGTTTTTGGGAGCGATGCCGGAAGATACGCCGGCCCTGTATAGCCTGATGAATTATGCGGGACTAAAATTGGGTACCTGGTATCCCAAAGGTGGCTTTGGCAAGGTTATCGAAGCCATGCAAAAGGTATGTGAAGCACAGGGGGTCGTTTTTCATACCGATGCACCCATCGGCCGATTACATATTGCAAATGGACAGATTGAGAAGGTAAGCACAAAATATGGCGATAGTCATTATGATGGCGTTATCGCGTCAGCCGATTACAACCACATTGAGCAACAATTACTTAATGAAGGAAACAGGAATTATAGTGCTGACTATTGGGAAAAAAAAGTAATGGCTCCTTCAAGCCTGATCTTTTATTTGGGTGTAACCCGTAAGATCGAGAAACTGGGACATCATACTTTGTTTTTTGATGCGGATCTGAAACTGCATGCCCAAGAGATCTATAAAGATCCAAAATGGCCTACAAAACCGTTGTTCTACGTTTGCTGCCCTTCCAAATCAGATGATAGTGTAGCACCCGATGGACATGAAAATTTATTTATCCTCATGCCGCTGGCACCGGGTATAGAAGATACAGAAGCATTAAGGGAAGAATATTTTGGATTGATCATGGAGCGTCTGGAAAATTTCACCGGTGTACCGATCAGAAATTCACTTGATTATAACAAAAGTTACTGTGTAAATGATTTCAAAGCAGATTATAACTCATTTAAAGGGAACGCGTATGGCCTGGCCAATACCCTGATGCAAACCGCTCACCTGAAACCGTCCATTAACAATAAAAAGGTAAAAAACCTCTTTTACGCCGGGCAGCTTACTGTACCCGGACCAGGAGTGCCCCCTGCTATCATTTCCGGTAAGGTTTCCGCTCAATTGCTTACTCAATACCTTATACATCAATGAAAGAACAATTTGATACCCTATCGGCCACCTGTAGCAGGGAAACCACCCGGCTTTACAGTACCAGCTTTTCTTTAGGTATACTATTTTTTAAAAAGGACGTCCGTCATCCCATTTACGCCATCTATGGATTCGTCAGGCTGGCCGATGAGATCGTAGACAGTTTTCACGATTATCCCAAATCGCAAATGCTGGCTGAACTGAAAGAGGAAACATTTACAGCTATTGAACGTGGGATCAGTATCAATCCGGTGATCAATTCATTTCAGCAGGTGGTCAACCGTTTCGGCATCCGGCATGAACTGATCACACTTTTCTTAAAGAGCATGGAAATGGACCTCGGTGAGCAGGTTTACACGACCGAAAAGTATGAGGAATATGTGATGGGATCGGCGCAGGTAGTTGGGCTGATGTGCCTGCATGTATTCACAAATGGTAATAATGAAGAATTTGAACGGTTAAGGTTATCTGCCATGAAATTAGGTTCGGCCTTTCAAAAGGTGAATTTCCTCCGGGACGTTAACACAGACTACCAGGAATTAAACCGAACCTATTTTCCGGATGTGAATCTATCAGCGTTTTCAAATGATAATAAGCGGGCGATAGAGGAAGATATTTTAAAAGAATTGGACGAGGCACTGAATGGCATCAGGCAATTACCGCGTTCCTGCCGCAAAGGGGTTTACCTGGCTTACGTTTATTACAAACAGTTATTCCGTAAGATTTCAAAGGTACCGGCTGAGAGAGTGATGTCGGAAAGGATAAGGGTATCTAACGGGTATAAGTTCTATTTAATGTTTGATTCACTGATCAGGTATAAATTGAATGTTTTATGAAGAATTTAGTTTGGCTTTTGCTTTTGCCTTTAAGTGCTTTTGCGGTACAAATATCAGACCTTCATCAGATACGAATGCTGTACCACAGCGCTGCTGAAGTAAAAAAAGATGCGCTACAGCTGAATAAATTGATGCTGCGAGTAGATAGCAGCGCCTCGCCTGTAATGGTTTGCTATAAGGGTGCCAATGAAATGATACAGGCAAAATACGCAATTAACCCGCTTACCAAAATGGGCAAGTTTAACATAGGGAAAGACCAGATCCAAAAGGCTTTTAACCGGGATACACTTAACCTGGAAATCCGATTTATCCGCTTTGCTATACAGAGCAACCTGCCTGCTTTTTTAGGTTATCACGATGATCTGAATAGGGATAAACGCTACCTGCTGGACAATACCAAAATAAGTAAAGACCCTGAACTACAGGAAATGATCTATAACTTTTTATCCGGCCTGACTGTTATTAAGCCGGAGGAGCTAAAACAAATAAAAAATTGAAAGAAAGTGTAATGATCGTTAACACCAATGGCGTGTCTGTTGGTACAATGGATAAGATGGCTGCTCACCGTTCAGGTATGCTGCACCGCGCCTTTTCCGTTTTTATATTTAATACTAAAGGTCAGTTGCTCCTTCAGCAAAGGGCTTTGGATAAATACCATTCGGGTGGTCTTTGGACGAATACCTGCTGCAGCCATCCAAAATTGGGGGAATTCACTGTTGAAGCAGCTCACCGCCGCCTGCACGAAGAAATGGGAATGGATTGTGAAATGACCGAGTTATTTCAATTCACTTACCGCCATGAATTTGAGAACGGGCTGATCGAAAACGAGTTTGATCATGTTTTTATGGGCATAAGCAACGAATTGCCTTTACCAGATCCAGCGGAAGTAGCTGCTTTCAGGTACATGGATGCCAACTTACTGTTAGCTGACCTGATTGAGCAGCCGCAGCTATATACAGCCTGGTTTAAAATATGTCTGGAACAAGTGTTGGAAGCTTACGAACAAACGATTTAAAATGAATTTACTGATCAATATCGCCATTGTATTGGGCGCTTTCTTTGGTATGGAAGGTGTGGCCTGGTTGACCCATAAATATGTAATGCACGGTATCTTCTGGCCACTACACCGGGATCATCATTTGAAAGAACATTATGGCTTTCTGGAACGTAATGATCTTTTCTTTTTGATCTTTGCGATGCCGGGAATTGCCTGTCTGGCTGCCGGCACGATCTATCATCTGCCAACCTGGACCTGTATCGGTATAGGAATTACCATGTATGGTGCCTGTTACTTTTTTGTGCATGACCTGTTTATCCATCAGCGCATAAAAGTGCTGCGCAATTCGGAGAACCGTTACCTGAAAGCGATCAGGCGGGCGCACAAGATGCACCATAAACATACCGGGAAACATGATGGCGAAAGTTTCGGTATGCTTTGGGTTTCCTGGAAATATTTCCGCAACACCTCCAAAAACGATCCGGCATGAAGTTTACCTATTTGCTGATCGATATTTTTTCGGTGCTGGTGCCTTTTCTTTTTTCTTTTCACCCCAGCCTGAAGTTTTATAAAAACTGGCGCTCGCTTTTTCCGGCCATGCTTGTAACTGGTGCCATCTTTATAGCCTGGGATATATATTTCACTCATTTGAAAATATGGGGCTTCAACCCTGTTTATCTAATGGGTCTTTATATCGGCAACCTGCCTGTTGAAGAGGTGTTTTTCTTTTTGTGTATCCCCTATTCATGCGTTTTTACTTATACATGTTTAAACATGCTGATCAAAAAAACGATCTCCGGCCGTACCCAGGTCACTATCAGTTCTTCACTGATCGTTGTTTCCGTTTTTATGGCACTGCACTTTCTTGAACAAAGTTATACAAGCTGCACGTTCGCGGTTTTGGCCGCTTTGCTTTTTATCAGTCAGTTCATTTTGAAAGCTGGCTGGCTTTCCCGCTTTTACATCAGCTACTTATTACTATTGATACCCTTTTTAATTGTAAACGGTTTGTTAACGGGTACTGGCCTGGCAAGCCCTGTAGTATGGTATAATCCGGCACGAATCATCGGGCTGCGAATTTTAACTATACCGGTCGAGGATATCTTTTACGGGATGGCGCTGATCCTGTTGAATATCATGATCTACACGGGTATAAATGCCAGAACTTATCTCCGGCTTAAAGATCAGCGAAAAGCAGCTAAGCGTAAACGCTCCCTAACTTATACAAACCCAATTTCATGATAAACAACAATGCTGAAAATAACTTTACGCTTGAACAGGTAGTGACTGATCTGGAGCAAGATCAGTATAATTCCGCTTTTGATACACCGTTACGTCCGGATGCTTTTGATCTGGACGACGAGACGAAAATGTTACTGATCGCCAAACATTTTGCAGCGATTATGGAGACTTTAGGGATGGATCTGGAAGACGATAGTTTGAAAGACACGCCAAAACGCGTGGCCAAAATGTATGTGAAGGAAATATTCAGCGGATTGAACCCTGCCAATAAGCCGACACCTACCCTATTCAAAAATCCATTTAACTATAACCAGATGCTGGTGGAACGGAATATTGCGGTGTTCAGCAATTGTGAGCATCACTTCGTCCCTATTGTGGGCAAAGCCCACGTTGCTTACATCAGTAAAGGGCAGGTGATCGGCTTATCAAAGCTGAACCGGATCGTTCAATACTGTTCGCAAAGGCCGCAGGTGCAGGAACGGCTAACCATCCAGATCGCTAATATGTTAAAGCAAGCACTAGGCACAGATGATGTGGCGGTGATCATAGACGCGTATCACCATTGTGTATCCAGCCGGGGCATTCGCGATGCGGGCAGTACTACCCTGACCGTCGAATACAGCGGGCAGTTTTTAAATGCGGAAACCAAGAACGAATTTTTAAAATATATCGGATAATGGATCTTAACGGAAAAAATATCCTGCTGATCGGTGGCAGTTCCGGCATTGGGTTGGCATTAGTGAAATTGCTGCACCAGCTAAACGCTATTATTTATGTAGTTTCCAGATCGCCATCCGAAGAATGGCCGGACACCATACATTACCTGAAAGCCGATGTAACCGGGAATCTGGATGCGGTGGAAATGTTCCTGCCTCAGCAGTTACACGGCTTGGTTTATTCAGTTGGCAGCATCACACTGAAACCATTCAACCGGCTAAATTCCGAAGACTTTTTAAAAGATTATCAGCTAAATGTTTTAGGCGCGGCTCGTATGATACAACAAGCCATTAAGCCGATGAGGAGCGCTGGCGCTTCATCCGTTGTGCTGATCAGTTCGGTCGCCGCTAAAACCGGTATGCCTTATCATGCCAGTATCGCCGCAGCTAAAGGTGCTGTTGAAGGCATGGCGTTATCATTGGCTGCGGAACTGGCCGGCCAGCAAATCCGGGTTAATGTGGTCGCTCCCTCGCTAACAGATACGCCGCTCGCCCAAAGCTTATTGAGCACCCCTGAAAAACGGGAGGCATCCGCCAAACGCCATCCGTTGGGAAAAATAGGACAACCCGAAGATATCAGCCAACTTATTGCATTTCTTTTATCGGATGAAAGCAGCTGGATGACCGGGCAGGTCATCGGCCTGGATGGTGGCTTAGGTAAATTAAAAACGAGTTAGGATGAAGCATATCAAAAGTGAACAGATCTATCAGCTGGAAAAGCAATACCGTACCAGCCTTATCAATAGCCTCATCGGTTATCGGGCCCTAAATCTTTTGGGGACAACGAGTAATGACGGTATTACTAACTTGTGCATCATTAGTTCTGTTTTTCATTTGGGGGCCAACCCGCCGCTGATCGGCATGGTGATCAGGCCGGAACGGGGACACAACGATACGCTGCGCAATATCAGATCAACGGCTCAGTATACCCTGAATAATGTGCTGCCGGGATGGTACATGCAGGCGCACCAAACCAGTGCCAGCTATCCTTCGGGCGTCTCTGAATTTGACGCCTGTGGTTTCCGTAAACACTATATCAAGGATTTCAAAGCACCATTCGTGGGTGAATCTAATGTTCGCATCGGGTTAGAACTTCGGGAAATTATCGACATAGAACTGAACGGTACAACTATTGTTATCGGCGAGATCGTTCACATCCTTACGGAAGACTATTTAATAGCTGAAGATGGTACAATAAAACATAGTGCCGCAAAAAGCCTCACGGTGGCGGGATTAGATACTTATTATCTGCCCTATCCGCTCGGTAAGCTGGCTTACGCCAAGCCTGGTATTGAACCTCATATAACAGAAGATCATAGCAAGTTGTAGCTGATGAAAAAAAATGCAGAGGTGATCATTATTGGCGCGGGTTTAGCCGGTTTAACAGCAGCCAAATTGCTAAAGGAGGCTGGAAGATCGGTCCTGGTGTTGGAGGCTTCCGATGGCGTAGGTGGCCGGGTGCGGACAGATGAGATCGATGGCTACCTGCTCGACCGGGGTTTCCAGGTTTTTTTAACAGCTTATCCCGAAGCCAAAAACCTTTTAAATTACGAAGCGCTGGAACTACGCAAATTTGATCCCGGCGCGTTGATCCTGAACAGGGATGGGATCACAAAAATGGGTGATCCTATTCGCCAGCCCAGTTCTCTGGTGCGTACGTTATTATCTTCAGCAGCGACATTCGCCGATAAATTGCGGATGCTTCGGTTAAAACTAAAATTATCCGGAAAGAGTATCGATAAGATCTATTCAGAACCGGAGATCACAACCACCGAATACCTCAAAAATGAAGGTTTTAGCGGTACGATCATGAACCAGTTCTTCCGGCCTTTTATGACCGGGATATTCCTCGAAGAGCGGCTAAATACCTCCAGCCGGATGTTCGAGTTTGTTTTTAAAATGTTCAGTGAAGGTGATGCCGCCATCCCTGCCAAAGGGATGGGCATGATACCCAAACAACTCGCTGAATGCCTTGCTCCGCAGGAACTGTTGTTTCATCAGCATGTATCTGCCGTTGATGGCGGCGCTGTAATAACGGCAGATGGGTCTACCTATCAAGGTGATTTTGTGCTGATCGCTACCGATCCCTTGCGTTCACCAGTTCGTTACAGCACTTCGGTTATTAAACACCATTCCGTGAGCAATATGTATTTTACCGCTAAAAAAAGACCGTTTGATGCGCCACTTATTGCATTGAATACGTTATCCGGGAAATTAGTAAACAACATCGCAGTCATGGATCGCATATCCCCCGCTTATGCCAAAGGCGGTGATGCTTTAATTTCACTTTCGCTGATCGGCGACCACTCCAAAGCCAACCAAAAAGAACTACAGGAAAACGTATTAGCTGAGCTGAAATTCTACTATCCCGATGCGGTCAGCTGGAAGCATTTGAAAACTTATCATATCGACTATGCGTTGCCGAATGGTGACCAGGTAACTAACGAGCCAGACCATAAAGCCCTGCGTTTGAATAGGCTGACTTTTGTTTGTGGTGACTATTTGATGAATGGTTCGATCAATGCAGCCATGAAAAGCGGCAGACTGGCTGCTGAGGCCATCATAAATATCATACATAAATGACCGATCATAACATATATAGCGATGAATTTTTGGACCACAAACGGCTGTCGGGAGACCCGCAGGCTGACGAGTTTATACGCTATGTTTTTAATGATCCGGTACAAAAACAGCAATTACAGCATTGGATGACCGGAGCTACAAGTGCTGAGCATTTGAAATTACTCCAAGATGCCTTTCCGGGTTTTGCCTTTATTGATCAGGCTACAGCATTGCCTAACTGGGCGCAGCCACGGCTGATGAAAACCGGTGCTATTTTCTATGCCCGGCACTCAGAGATCATTATGAGTTTACTCGGCCTGCTATCATTACCCTATTGCTATAATGCAGCCAACGGGGCGATGGTGTTGTATTTATCCGAACTGATCCGTAAGCAAACTACCAAAAGGCTTTACGATACGGCAGTATTTGTTTGGGAAGTGATGGGGCCGGATGCTTTTGGTAAGGATGGAAACGCTTATGAAGAAATTTTAAAAGTGCGCATTATGCACGCGGCAGTACGTTATTATACGCTGCAAAGCGGTAAATGGGACGATCATTGGGGTGTACCGATCAACCAGGAAGATATGGCCGGAACCAACCTGTCATTTTCCCTGATCGTTATTCGCGGATTAAGGATGCTCGGTTATAGTGTCAGTCAGGAAGACCAGGCAGCGTTTATGCATATCTGGGCAGTAGTGGGCTACTTATCTGGATTGGATGAAGACCTGATCCCCGAAAATTCTAAAATGGCGCAGCAACTGGATAGCATTATCAAACGAAGGCAATTTGCTGTTTCCGCACATGGACAGGAATTGACCAGTTCGCTGACCGCTCATATTCTTTCCGTTAATAAAAGTAAGGCAACGGCCAACGATATATTAGGCTTAATGCGCTACCTGCTTGGTAAGGAAATGGCGGACATGCTGGCGATCCAGGCTCCCGAACTGCCTGCTTATAAACTGACGCTGATCAAAACACTGAACCTGCTGAAAAGCATTAAACCACAGGGTGATGCCAGGCAAAATTATCTGACAGCTTATGCCGCCTTCAAAACACAAAACCCGGAACTCACAAAAAGAAACTAAATTTGCCAAATTGCCGTATGCTTAAATTTACGAAAACATGAAATCATACCAACTCATTCATCAATTGATCGAACTTGTAGCGGAACTGGAAGAAGAAAGCCAGGGTCAGGAAATTTCGTTGCAAGACTTTACAGGTTTTTTGCTGAATAGAGTTGGCGATCCTAAAGAAAAAGCTCGTAGTAATGAGGTGAGGTTTGGCGAAGGCGACAGCGCAGCGCTGGATATTGCTTATCAGTTGGACAATAACATCAGCCGGCTGTTTGTTTTCATGAGTCGTTACGCCAGATCCTATATCAAAAAAGCGCTGGAAGGCACACCGCTGCAAACAGCTGAGGATTTTACGGCATTGGCGATATTATTAACGCATACCCATTTATCAAAAAGCGAACTGATCAGTCATAATCTACAGGAAAAAACTTCAGGAACAGAGGTAATCAGGCGGCTGATCGCATCTGGGCTGGTAAGGCAATGGGATGATGAAAAAGATAAAAGAAGTAAGCACATTGCTATCACCGGTGAAGGAAAAACCCTTTTATTCCAAATTTTTGAGCATACTAATTACGTAGGCAAGATCATTACAGGTAAGCTAACCATCGCCGAAAAATTCACGCTGCAATATCTTCTGCAGAAACTGGAGAATTTTCACCTGGAACACTACGAAAAGAAAACCATTGTAAGCCGGGCAGACCTCAAAAACCTGGCAGCGGAGATCGCCCCGGCGTACTGAGTATGTTATTCTGTGAGGCTGACTTAGTCGGCATACAAAAAAAACGGCTATGATAATCACAGATTTGGCTAAGTGCGTTTTAGCATTTAGACGCACATTTGTTAAAAATAAAACAAATGAAAATCGTCGTAACCGGTTCTTTAGGACACATTAGCAAGCCACTTGCTCACCAGTTGGTACAAAAAGGTCATACGGTCACTGTGATCAGCAGTGATCCGGACAAAAAAAATGATATCGGAGCTATAGGTGCTACAGCGGCTATCGGTTCAATTGAAGATGTCGATTTTTTAACAAAAACGTTTACGGGTGCTGATGCTGTTTACACGATGTTGCCGCCCTTTAAATTTGAAGCATATCCTGATCTTGATGCCCGGGAAGAAGCACGCCGGCTTTGTAGGATTTATGCCGCAGCTATTGAGCAGTCAGGGATAAAAAAGGTCGTTCATCTCAGTAGTATCGGCGCACATACTAATAAAGGGAATGGGCTGCTGGCCTTTCATTTTGTCGCCGAGCAGGTTTTGAATCAATTACCGCCGGATGTTGCGATCACTTTTATGCGGCCGGTTGGATTTTATTATAACCTATATCAATTTATGGATATCATTAAAGGTGATGGGTTCTTAAAAGGCATTATCGGTAAATTCCTGACGGTCCGTTATTACGGCATATTAGGTTTATTGCAAGGAAAGAAAGGTCTTATCGTATCTAATTACGGAGCTGATGATAAGATGCCCTGGGTTTCGCCCATTGATATTGCGGGTGCGATCGCCGAAGAATTAGCCGCACCTTTAAACGGACGCAAAGTGTGTTATGTAGCCAGCGAAGAGCTGACTTGTGATCAGATCGCTGCCACACTGGGCGAGGCGGTAGGTAAACCTTACCTGAAATGGGTAACCATCAGCGACAAACAGATGCAGGGTGCCTTGCTCAAATTCAATATGCCTTTAAGCCTGGCCAATGATATTACTGAAATGAACGCCAGTATGCGTAATGGCGGAATGTTATTTGAAGATTACAACAAGAATAAACCCGCACTCGGCAAAATAAAAATGAAGGATTTTGCCAAAGAATTTGCCGTCGTTTACCGATCATAATAAGTCAATTAGTAAAACATGGAGCCTTATAAAATTAAAACCATTAGTCAATATCACCAAGTATTGGGAATCGCTAAGCCGGAGCATCCGCTGGTCAGCGTGATCAGCCTGGATGAGTTCAAACCACCGGCAGGTAACAGCCGGATCAGCGTTGTATTTGATTTTTACCTCGTTACGCTAAAGAGGAACTTAGATGGCGCCATAAATTACACCTATGGACAGCAAACTTATGACTTTAATGAAGGTGTCATGTTTTTTATCGCTCCCAAACAGGTTTTTTCATTTGATGCTGATCACAATTTCAAAAGCACGGGCTGGATGCTGCTTGTTGATCCGGATTTTCTTTGGGGTACGTCACTCGCGAAAACCATCAAACATTATGAATTTTTTAATTATTCGACCAATGAAGCCCTGTTTCTGTCAGATAAAGAAGAAAAAACGATCGCTGGTATTACTCAGTTGATCGAACAGGAGTATCATGCCAACATCGACAAATTCAGTCAGGGTTTGATCGTCGCGCAGATCGAACTCTTACTACAGTACTGCGACCGGTTTTACAACCGCCAGTTTCTAACCAGGAAAATAGCCAGCGTTCAGATCCTGAACCGCGTGGAAAATATCCTTTCGGAATATTTCAACAGCGATGATGATGTAATCAAAACAGGATCACCAACTGTACAATCTATTGCCGGTGCTTTAAATATCTCCCCAACCTATTTGACTTCGCTCTTGAAAGCATTGACTGGTCAAACTACGCAACAGCACATCCACGACAAACTGATTGAAAAAGCGAAAGAGAAATTATCTGTTACGAACTTGTCGATCAGCGAGATCGCTTATGAATTAGGCTTTGAACACCCGCCCTCATTCAGCAAATTATTTAAAAGTAAGACCAATCTTTCGCCATTGGAGTTCCGGGCGTCTTTTAATTAAAATTTAATACCGATATAGCTGATGATCGAATTTTTAACTGCCTTGAAATTGAGGAACGAACCGTTGTTTTACTTTGGACTGGTGTGCCTATTGAGTGCCGTATTCCTGTCCATCCCGGCAAAATTTAGTATGATAAAGATAAACGGTGTCAACACCTGGTATAAACCCATAAAGTTCGCATTATCCATAGGTAATTTCTGCTGGACAATGGGTTGGTACACCGGTTACTTACAACCAGGTCGCCAAATCACAGGTTATAATTGGGCCATGATCATCTTATTGGGATTTGAATTATTTTACATTACCCTCCAAGCTGCGCGTGGTCAGTTATCACATTATAATGTGAGTTCATCCTTGTACACCTCACTTACGGCAATGATGGCTTTTGCGGCTATCGCCGCTACTTTATATACGGGATATATGGGCATTTTATTTTGTAGCGAAAACTTTCCCCAACTCCCCCGCTATTATGTTTGGGGAATCCGCCTGGGTATATTTTTATTTGTCATATTTGCCTTTGAAGGTGCAGCAATGGGTGCCAACGGTTCTCATACCGTTGGTGGGACAGGTGACGGTGAGGGTTTACCCCTGCTCAACTGGAGCCGTAAATATGGTGATCTACGCATCGCGCATTTTGTAGGGATGCATGCTTTGCAGGTAATACCTTTAGTCGCCTGTTATCTGTTGAAGGATGTTAGATTGGTTTTTTTATTAGCACTTATCTACACAGCAATGGCTATATTTTGCTTACTTCAAGCCTTGAACAGTAAACCATTATTCAGCTATAATTAAATGGGTGATGGTAAACCATAATGATCTGCAGCCAAACCCCAAAATATGAAAAGATTAGCTGATTTTATCAAGTCAAAAGTTGTTATTCAGGAATCCGATCTGGGGGTTATCCTTTCTCTTTTTAAAACAAAGACAGTAAAAAAAGGCCAGCTGATCTTAAAACGCGGACAGATCGCTCAACAATATTTTTATATAAGAACGGGAGCGCTCCGCTTCTTTTTCGGCGAATTTGAAGAACAGCTAACCGCATGGGTCGTTTTTCAAAATGAGTTTTTTACGGAGATATCCAGCCTGAACCCGCAAAAGCCGACCCGGTTCAACATTGAAGCGATCGAAGATACCGAACTCTTCTATATAGATAAACCGGATATGGAAAAACTTTACAAAGAATTTCCCGCGTGGCAGGAGTTTGGCCGGATAACATGGGAAGCGATGGCGGTACGCATGATAGACCAGATCATTAGTTTTCAAACCTTATCTGCCGAAGAACGGTATCTGGAATTTATGGCCAAATCGGAACTGATACAAAGAGTTCCGGTGAAGCAGATCGCCTCTTACCTGGGCATCACCCCCAACGCTTTGAGCCGGATCAGAAAAAACATTAAGTGAGTCAATTACCTACCAAATGGTAGTTTTTACAGCCATTTTCTCCTATAGCTTTGCATCACTAACAAACGATGCAAATGAAAAATATAATATTGGTAGCAGGAGCTACAGGTAGTCTCGGACAAAAAATATGCCGGGAACTGACCAAACTAAATGTCCCTGTCCGTGGCCTGGTTCGTGCAGGAAGCGACTCTGAAAAACTGAACGAACTTGAGCGATTGGGGGTGGATATTTTTAAGGTTGATTTATCTAACGAACAGGAACTGATTGGTGCCTGCAATGGCGTATCCTGCGTGGTGTCGGCCCTTGCCGGCTTGCAGGATGTGATCGTCAGTACGCAAACAAAACTCTTAAATGCCGCAGTCGCTGCGGGAGTTCCAAGGTTCATACCCTCCGATTTTTCAACTGATTTCACAACGATACCTGTGGGCGAAAACCGAAACTTTGATCTGCGGAAAAAATTTGAAGAAAAGTTGAACAAGGCCCCGATCAAAGCAACGTCTATCTTTAACGGCGCTTTCGCAGATATCCTGCGTTATAACATTCCCCTCTTTAATACAAAAGAAAAAACCATCGCTTATTTTGACGATAAATCTGGCTGGAAAGTCGATTTTACGACGATGGACGATACCGCGGCTTTTACCGCAAGGGCAGCTATCGATGATGCGGCGCCGAGACATTTAAAAATAGCCAGCTTCCAGGTTAGTCCGGATGATCTCGTCAGATTAAGTGAGCAATACAAAGGATCTAAATTCCAATTGGTTCACATGGGTTCTATGGAAAACTTATCTGCCCATAATAAAACACAACGGGCAGCCGATCCTGAAGGAGAAAATCAACTTTACCCTAAATGGCAGCAAGCACAGTATCTGTATAGTATGTTTTTAGTGCATCATTTAGTGTTGGATAATGATCGGTATCAAGGTTTAAACTGGTCCACGGCTGAGCATAATATTTAAATAAAGCTATGGAAAACGAAAAAATAAACATGACCGGTCCTTATTCGGACGCGGAACTCATCAAACAATGGCCGGGTTTTGCAAATAAATATGTCAGCGTTAATGGTGTAAAATTACATTATGTGGAAGGTGGTTCAGGCGCACCCTTAATTTGTCTGCCAGGCTGGCCGCAGACCTGGTATTCCTTTAAGAATATAGCGCCTCAACTGGCAGAAAAATACCGGGTGATCGTTGTGGATATCCGGGGTATGGGCACTTCTACCAAACCCGAATCGGGCTATGATAAAAAAACGATGGCTGCGGACATATACCATTTGATCAGCTATCTGAAACTTCCAAAAGTATATCTGCTTGGCCATGATATTGGCGGTATGGTGGCAATGAGCCTGGCATTTAACTATCCTGACGTGGTGGAGAAACTCATTGTGATGGATGGCGCGCACCCAAGCGAAGGAATGATGCTTATGCCACTGATACCACCTTTGGGTACTTTTACCGAAAAGATGACTGGTAAGGCGCCTTATGCATGGTGGATGAGTTTTAACCAGGTTAAAGATTTGCCGGAAAAATTACTGGAAGGCCGGTTTCATTACTTGCTGGACTGGTTATTTGGTTTTGTCATGATAGACGAAACAAAGATGTCTGCATTTGAAAAAGAGGTTTATGCAACTGCTTACAACACAGCTGATAGTATCCGCGCTTCCAACGGATGGTATCAGACTTTTACACAGGACATTCAGGACGGGAAAAGCTATCAGCAGCTTATGATGCCGGTTTTAGGCATTGCCAGTAATGTGTTACAATTACATGAAAATGGGATTGCCTTATGTTGCTAAAGATTGTGACGTAGTGGGTCTCTTAGACACCGGACATTATATGAATGAAGAAGCGCCCGAAAAAGTGGTAGAAGCTGTTCTTGATTTCCTTGGCCGATAATTTATCTACCCGGCACATTCAAATATGAATTGACCTAAAATATTGATCAGTATTTGCAAGGCATAACAGTTCATATGATGATATGAAACCTTATTATTAACCTTCAAATTGAAGTCCTATTCTCAGTTATGATAGCTGTAATTTCCGGTTTTGGCTAAATCAAACGCAGATTTGGATAAATCGGGTGGAACAAATGGGCGCATCTTTGTATCAACTAAAAGAAAAAAAATATGCGTGTATTTGTCACAGGAGCCACAGGCTTCATCGGTACTGCCATTGTGCAGGAATTATTGAGTGCCGGCCACCAGGTATTAGGTTTGGCGCGTTCGGACGAATCAGCCCAAAAACTGAGTGATGCGGGCGCGGAAGTTCACCGCGGCGATCTGGAAGACTTAGACAGTTTGCGCAGTGGTGCCGCCGCTGCAGACGGCGTGATCCATGCCGGCTTTATTCATGATTTTACGCGATTTGCGGAAGTTTGCGCCGTAGATAAACTGGCCATCGAAACCATTGGCGAAGTACTGGCCGGTTCTGACCGTCCCTTTATTGTAACCTCGGGTACTGCGCTAGTGAGTCCCGGACAATTGGCTACTGAAAATATTAAACCTCCTGTTAACCCTGGATGGCCGCGGGCTTCCGAGCAAACTGGTGATGCCGTCGGCGCAGCCTCGGTACGGTTGTCACCATCAGTACATGGGGATAATGACCAGCATGGCTTTATACCCATATTGGTAAATATCGCCCGCGAAAAAGGCTTTTCGGCTTATATCGGCGAAGGACTAAACCGCTGGAATGCCGTACACCGTTTAGATGCCGCACGTTTATTCAGATTAGCATTAGAAAATGCAGAACCCGGTGCCCGTTACCATGCATCCGCCGAAGAAGCGATCACGGTTAAAGAAATTGCTGAAGCGCTGGGCAAACAACTTAACCTGCCGGTTAGATCGATAACTCCTGAAGCCGCCGCTGAACATTTTGGCTGGTTTGCGCACATGGCTGCTATTGATTGCCCGTCATCAAGTGAGTGGACTCAGGAAACTTTGAACTGGCATTCTTCGCATTCTACTTTAATAACCGATATCGAAAACGGTGTTTATACCAAAGAAATATGAAGATCATAGTAACAGGTTCTTTAGGGAACATCAGCTTACCACTGACAAAAATACTGACCGCGCAGGGACATAGCGTGACGGTGGTGAGCAGCGATCCGACAAAACAGGTCGCTATTGAAAACTTAGGCGCTAAAGCAGCTATAGGCTCGATTGCTAACGTTAATTTTTTAATAGATACTTTTAGCAGTGCCGACGCTGTCTACGCCATGATTCCACTGAGTTTTACGGATCCTGACCTGGGTGCCTATATGCACCAAATAGCCCAAAACTATGCGCAGGCACTTAAAGCAGCCGGTACTAAGCGGATCGTAGTACTCAGTGGTTGGTCGGCCGATCTGGTCAAAGGCGAAAATGTCGAACACATTTTCGATGGAATGGATGCCTCGGTGACGGTCATGCGGCCTGCCGCCTTTTATACTAACTTTTACCAGTCAATGGATCTGATCAAAGGCAAAGGGTTTATTGGCAAATTTTTAACCCTCCGTTACTTGGGTCCTTGGGCTTTGCTAACGGGGAAGACCGGCCTGCTGATGGGAAACTATGGCGGTGATGACCGGATCGTTTTTGTGTCGCCTAAGGATATCGCGGATGCGGTTGCGGAGGAACTGCTGTTAATGCCAAAAAACAAAACCATCCGCTATGTAGGGAGTGAAGAAATGACGTGTAATGAAGCGGCCACAATCATCGGCACAGCTGTAGGCAAGCCTTGGTTAAAATGGGTGCTACTATCGGATAAAGCCATGCTGCAGGGATTAAAAATGGCCAAACTGCCTGAAAAACTGGCGGAAACTTTGGTGGAAATGCAGGCGGCCATGCACAGCGGTAAAACCTTGGATAACTTTCATAAGAGCAATCCCAAAATGGGCAAAGTAAAACTGACTGATTTCGCTAAAGAGTTTGCAGCCGTCTATCATCAAAAATAAGTACCTTGTATTATGAGCAGTAACCAGCAGCTTTTTCATTTTCATACGATCACCGAGTATCACCGGGCGGCGGGCCTTCCCAAACCGGCGCATCCGCTCATCAGCCTGGTACACATGGACGACCTGAACAGGCCACTGGCCGATGGCCCTTTCAGTATCGTTTATGATTTTTATTCGATCTCGATGAAAAGAGTGAAGGATGTTAAATTCAAATACGGCCAGCAATCGCATGATTTTGATGAAGGTGTGCTGTTCTTCATGTCGCCCGGCCAGGTATTTGGGGTGGATATTCAAAAAGGCAGCGTAATGCACCGGCCCGAAGGCTGGATGATCCTGATCCACCCGGATTTTTTGTGGGGCAGCCCGCTGGCTAAGGCGATCAAACAATACGAGTTCTTTAGCTATTCGGTGTTTGAGGCACTCTACCTATCAGACAAAGAAGAAACAATGCTCACTACCATCGCGCAGAACATCGAACAGGAGTACCATGCCAATATCGACCGTTTCAGCCAAAGTGTGATTATTGCGCAGCTGGAACTTCTGCTGACCTACTCGGAACGGTTTTACCAGCGTCAGTTCATAACCCGCAAGGCTGCCAGTCATGAGCTATTGACTAAACTGGAAGATATGCTTGCTGATTATTTTAACAGTGGTGCGTTGGCTAAAAAAGGTTTACCAAGTGTTACTTATATTGCTGAAAGCTTAAATATTTCGCCGGGTTACCTAAGCGGCCTGCTCAAATCATTGACCGGGCAAAATACGCAGCAGCATCTGCATCATAAGCTGATCGAACTGGCCAAAGAAAAACTTTCGACCACTACCCTATCCGTCAGCGAGATCGCTTATGAACTGGGCTTTGAACATTTACAGTCATTCAGCAAGCTTTTCAAGACGAAGACAAGCCTCTCGCCGATGGAGTTCCGGCATTCTTTTAATTAGATAGCAGCCTGCTTTAAGCTTTTGCGATAAGTAAAAGGGTTATTTTTTTCATCATATCTTAATAACAAATGACAAAGCATTTTTGATAATTCCCTCAACTAAACGTGACCACTGCTTTGCCGATGATATGCGCTTTAGGTGTTTCTGTATAAGCTGTCTTGAACGCTTCAAAAGGATAAGTCTTACTCACCACAATATCAAGGCCCTGTTCGATATAGCTTGCCAGCGCTCTCAAATAGGTTGATGATGGCTTGAGCATAAGTACCTTATACTTTTTTGCAGAAAAGAGGCTGATGAAAAAAGAGCTGATGATCTCTTTAGACCCGGGAGCCGTATGTACATAGGCCGATGAAGCCTTCATGATCTGTTTGGCCGCGCTATAGGGCATTTGGTTAGACAGATCGATAACCGCGTCATAACGCTTGGCGGCTTTCAGCACATCTTCTTTCCGGTAGTTAATGACTAAATCGCTGCCCCATTCTTTAGCTGCCTTTACCCCGCTATCGCTGACCACAGCGGTTACGACGGCACCTTTCATTTTGGCGATCTGTGTAGCAAACATGCCAATTCCGCCGGAAGCACCATTAATCAGCACTTCCGAGCCGATTTTAATATGGACTAAACTATCAAATAACTGAAGTGCTGCAGAACCTACTACCGGGGCGGCAGCCGCTTGTTCAAATGAAATCCCCTGTGGTTTAAGCGCGATATCTTTTTCCTTTGCAATAATATATTCCGCTAAAGCCGCCCCTTTAAAAACATCCAGCAGACCGAATACTTCGTCGCCTTTTTTGTACTGTTTAATGGAACTGCCTGTTGCCTCAACGATCCCTGAAAAATCGAGACCGGTACCTCTTGGGAATTTACTCCCAGACATTAATTTCATATCGCCATTCCTGATCTTCCAGTCCAGTGGATTGATGGACACTGCTTTAACCTTGATCAGGATGGTGCTTTCGCTAACTGCAGGCATAGGCATATCAGCCATTTCCAGTACATCGGCATCGCCGAATTGATTATAAACTATCTTTTTCATTTTGAGTTTTTATAGAATTAATTAAATAAAACCGGATAATCGGTATAACCTTTAGCGCCGGGTGTGTAAAGCGTGCTGAAGTCAGGTGCATTCAGTTCTGTTCCGTTGATAATGCGCTGCTCCAGATCCGGATTAGCCAGGAAGCCCCGTCCGAAAGCGATCAGGTCTGCATCTCCTTTTTCCAGTTCTGCTTCCGCTTTCTCGGCAGTAAAAGTATTACAGTAAATGAGAGTACCTTCAAATTCAGTACGAATAGCGTTTAAGATTGATAAGGGAACCTGCGGGCTAAGACTGATATGGATATAGGCCAGGCCGATACGGTTAAACTCCCGGCTTAAATGAATATAGGTTTCCTCTGTAGCATCAGCGTCATACGCCTGCAGATCTCCCAGGGTCGAATTAGGTGAGATTCTAATACCTACTTTTTCTTTGCCTATTGCGTCTGCCACTTGTTGAGCCACTTCGATGGCAAATCTCGTCCTATTCTCGATATTCCCGCCATAACTATCTGTGCGATCATTAACATTGGGGTTAAGGAACTGCTCGATCAGGTAGCCATTGGCTGCATGCAGTTCTACGCCATCAAAACCCGCAGCCATCGCATTTTTCGCAGCTGCAACATATTGGCCGATCGCCTCTTTTATACCATTAGTGGATAAAGTTATTGGCACAGGGTAATCCTGCATACCGGCAGTATCCGTATGCATTTGCCCGGCTGCTGCGATAGCAGATACGCCGACTACCTGCACACCTTCGGGCAGGTTAGCCTGGTGGCCGATACGGCCGGTATGCATCAGTTGCAGGAATATTTTAGTATTGTTTTGATGCACGGCTGTAGTCGTTAATTTCCAGCCTTCGATCTGTTCATTGGAAAAGATGCCGGGGATACGGGCATAACCCAGGCCTTCCGGTGCAGGGGCGGTACCTTCGGTAATGATCAGTCCGGCACCGCGGCGCTGGCTGTAATATTCAGCCATTAGGGCGTTTGGTAAATTGTCAATGGCACGGCTGCGGGTCATGGGCGCCATCACTAAACGATTCTTCAAATTCAGGGCTTGGCTGGTATAGGGCATTAATAACTTTTTCATATCTATTTGTTTTTTGATATGTCAAAGGTCCGCAGGATACGGTGGTTAAAATAGCGCCTCAGGCCCGAAAAATAGTCCTATCCGGCAAGCGTGTATTTTTTTGGAGTAGTGCCAAAGTGTTTTTCGAAAAGCCGGGAGAAATGGCTGAGGTTGGAAAAACCAAGCCGGTAGCCCGCTTCCGAAACGGAATAGCCTGCATGCTTCAGTAGAAACCCGGCTTCCTGCATCCTTTCATTCTGGTAAAAGTTATAAATGGTATCGCCGAATGTCTGCTTGAAGAGCTGCTTCATTTTTGTTTCGCTCATACCGGCCTTAACCGCAAGTTCGCTCAGATGCGGCGGCTGACCCAGATCAGCAAGTACAAACGTCCTGATCTGGTATAATTTATCAATATCAGCTTTGTTCACAAAGCTTTGTTTTTCACTGTCCCTGTCCAGCAGCTTGTCAAATAACAGATAGATCATTTCGTGCACCTTGATGCTGTAGAATAGATCGCTCAGTTTATTTTGCTCGTTGATCTCTGAAACAAGCCGTAACACTCTCGCCACCTCCGGATTCATCTTTTCGTGATAGAAAAAGGGGTTGTTCCCCTTCAACACCGTGTCCAATAAGCCATTGACCTGGTCTACCCGCAGCAGTGACGAGAGCACCTGTTTTGTGATCCCGATGACACCAAAGTATACCTCCACATTTGCCTGAAAAACAGTTTCCGTAGCTAATGCCGTAGAAGCGATCTGGATCGAGGAGCCGTTACTTTTTAAAAACTCAATGGCCGTTTCCCGATCAACTGCAGATGTGGCCGGCAACTCATTACTATTGAATACAATGGAGATCAGGTCACCATTTTCTACCGGCGACTTACGCTTTAAATGAAATTCTTCCTTTAGTGTATAATGGTGTAAAACGAATTTGAAGCCGGGCTCAACGTCGACTGTTTTAATGTGGCCTACCCCCATATGCGCAGGAATTTTCAATTCGTTATTAAAAACAGGAATGTTAAAGTATTCGCCAAAGCTTTTTACGAAATTAAAACCTGGCTGTACTGTAAATTCAAAAGTCATGCTTAAAACTATGGATTAAATTTGAATTCCATTATTGCCATTCCTTTTTTTAAATGATTACAGCTGTTAGCAAATATTATACATCCCGGTGATTAATAAAATTGCATGAGAAATAATCCCCTGGAAAAAAAATCAAATAATTTTGGAGTTCAAGATAAGCTTGAACTATTAACAAAAGGTTACAGCTTGATTATTCAATTTATTTGTATTATCTTTAATTAACAAAACGATTACAGATTTAAGGCTTTTGCTACGTAGTAAGAACCGTTTATAAAAGTGATTGTTGGATTAAAAAGTATTTCAATAAAATGCTAATTAGGCATTTGTTTTCAAGTTCGGGGCAAAATCGGGGCAGTGAAATTGAAAATATTTATAAATAATTGATTTACAGCGGATAGCAAGACAAGGTTCCAATCCCTAGCTCTCCGCTAAATATTAAAAGCCCTGTAGATGAAAAATTTACAGGGCTTTTTTAATAGTCGAAAATCGCCAAAAGCCTGGGATTTTAAAAAAATCAAAAAGAGCTTAATTATTAACTCGAAGAAAGCCTCGCAGTAAATCGCGCGGGGATAAGACCGCGATTTGGTTGGCGCTAACTACCGCGATCTATTTGCTTGGTTTTTGATCTCGGCGAAGAATTAGGTGTAAACCTTTCGCTGGATTCCCTGAGACACCCGATCTTGGGTGGCAGTTACCTAAATTTTATCAGTTAGCTTATAGATATAATTTGTGTCTTTGATAAATCCTACTATCGTGGGCCACTGTTTGCATATAAATATTAGTCAGTCTAATATTTATACGCTCCACTTCAACTGTCTTAATTCTCTTTCGGTTAAACTTTTGTCTAATATTAATAACATTTATTTCTACCTTCACGTATAAGACACCATCAAGCTAAATATATATATCCGATGCTGAACTTTTTAAAGGCAATATTTTCTCATAAACATCAGTGGAATTTGGTTGCCAACAGCTATTTTGAAACTGATGCCGGCATTGGCATGTCTCCTATTCAACACTGTCAGGTTAAGTGTTCAAAGTGTAATACATTAGCCGACAAGGTTATACATCCTATGTACGGGACAAAAATAACTATCCGTGCTGATAACGAGAAATCACATAAGTTTGCGGTTGCAGCGCAAATATATGTTGAAGTTCCGGTTTACGAAAGCCTTGAAAGATCTGTAGCGCACTAAGCCCTTATTCACTTTCGGGCTTTTTTCAATAAAAATTTATCATTACCAGCCTTCTTTCGCTCCGGAATTAAGGCCATTTCAGTTTTTATCTTCAATTTTTATTATCAAAAACGATAAATAAGTGTTCAAAACAAAAGTGAACGCCTGCTGATTCGCATTATTTGATTAATAATTATCCTTATAACCTTCAACACTTTTACTACTTAATTCTACAGCTAATAATTAAATATGGTATTTTTTATGGTTACAAAACCATCTTAAATATCAAAGTCGTAATAATTCAAATAGATAAAACAATTTCAATAATTAACAAAATTTTAAAAATTTGTTTAATTATTGAAAATATATCAATAAAAGCCTTTGTTTAGATAAATACCGATAGGTTTGTGGTGTTCTATTTAAATAAATGAAATGAATAAGAAACTGCGCAATATTAAATTAATAACCTATAGCTTTTTAGCACTGATATGCTGTTCTTGCAAATCGTATAAAAGTCTGGTTTACTTTCAGGACATTGACAAAAGCAAAATTCAAACTCAAAAAATTGATAATTACGATACATCTGTTATTCAACCGGGCGACATTTTACAAATAACAGTAGCCAGCGCAAATCCAGCTGCAACAGCAGCATTCAATAATAGCGTATCAACCGGTGGTGCCGAATCCGCAACTGCAGCAGCCGACAAAGGATATATTGTTGACGAGGCCGGGAATATCAAAATGCCTGTATTAGGTACCATCAAAGTAGGTGGTTTAACTGTCAATAAAATTCATGATTTACTTATTCCAATATACGCTCCATATTTAAAGGATGCGTATGTAAATGTTCAACTTATCAATTTTAAAATCTCTGTATTAGGTGATGTTGCACATCCCGGTGTCTTCGACATTCCTAATCAAAGAGTCAACGTATTGGAAGCCCTTAGCCGTGCGGGAGACCTCGAAGCGACAGCAAATCGTGATGGGCTTGTTTTGATACGCGAAATTGATGGTGAACGCAAAATAATCCCGCTTGATCTTACTAACAGTAAGATTATGCAATCGCCGTATTACTATCTAAAGAATAACGATATTTTATACATCGAACCGGGTAAAGCAAAATATGCTACCGTTAGCCCTACCAGCCGCACATTACCAATTGTCTTATCTATAGTTTCGGTGTTGACCATCATCTTTGCACTTGCAAAAAAGTAAGCCTGTGAGTACTGAAACAAATCATACAGAACAAGTTAACGAGCAGGAAACTACCATGACTCCGTCATTTGATTTAAAGGGCACAATTAAAAGGTATTTATACCATTGGCCATTATTCGTAGTCTTTACTGCCATATCCGTTACCGGAGCGTTCTTTTATTTGTTGCATACCAAACCTGTGTACATCATTAATGCTAAATTAATGATTAAGGACAACGCAAGTAAAACCAACGAAGAAATAGCGCTTAAACAACTCAATGAAACAGAACAGCCCAAAGGTGTAGATAGCGAGATAGAAATTTTACGGTCGAAATCGTCAATGGCGCAGATCGTTAAAAATCTGCGGTTATGGGTTACTTACGAGCAAAAGGGCAAATATGTTTCCAAAGATCTATACGGGTTATCGCCCATAAAGTTCGTATTAACTGATTCAAACAGCTATGCAAAAGGTGTCATTAATATTGTTATAGAAGATATTGACCACTATCGGGTGGTTAACGGCTTGAAGAAAAGCCAGGTATTTGCCTTTGGTGTGCCGGTTAAAGACAATATTGGCCACTGGCGTTTTGAACCGACAAATTATACTAAAGATTTTATCGGAAAAACCATTTCGGTAAGCGTTGCAGATACTAACCAGGTTGTGGATAATTATTTGGCCAAGTTAAGATTAGTTAACCCTGATAAAACAGTCCCGATAGTTTACCTATCAATTGATGACGAGGTTGCGTCCAGGGGCGTTAATGTTTTAAATCAGCTAATTGCCGAGTATCACAAAGAATCGGCCCTGGCTAAAAAGCGGTCGACCAAAAGCACACTCGATTTTATTGATTCGCGACTGGCTTCTTTAACAGGAGAATTAACGGGCGTTGAACGTAATGTCGAGGATTTTAAAAGCAGCCGTGGACTGACAGATATGTCAAATGATTCGAAGGCATCGGTAGATAATTTTCAGAATAATGACAATCACATCAATGATATCAACTTACAGCTTGAGGTTGTCAGAAATATAGAACGATACATCAACTCTGGAAGCGGAGACTCTGAGCCGCCTCCGGCTACCATTGGCATCACAGATCAAAATTTAAATAGCCTGGTGACACAACTAACCGACTTACAATTAGAAAAAAGTAAGCTTTTAGCGAATACACCGGCGGGTAATCCAATTTTCGCACCTCTGAATAAACAAATTAATACTACCCGTGAAGCGATAAAACACAGTGTTGGTGGAATAAAAGCATCGTTAATTGCAATGAAAGGTCAGTTATTGACTAATAATTCAAAATTTCAGTCAACGATAAGAAGTGTCCCGGGACAGGAAAGACAATTGATCGGTATAAAAAGGCAACAAGGCAGTAAGGAAAACTTGTACGAATACCTGCTGCAAAAACGTGAAGAGGTTGCACTTGATTATGCTGCAACAATACCTGCTGCAACTACGGTTGAGGCAGCTAATTTCGGCGGATTAAAATCGTCAAAAAACAACCTGATATTGGCTATTGCGGCGATGTTTGCTCTTGCCGGACCGGTTGGTTTAATATTAGGCCGAGATGCTGTTAGCGGCGTTATTATTCACCATAACTCAATTATTAATGCAGCTAAGGTGCCGGTTATAATTGAGATAATGCAGAACGATAATTGTACACCTGAAATGATCCTAAACAAATCGAGGTTTATTATAGGCGAACAATTTAGAGACCTACGCACTAAACTGCATTATCTCCATAATAAAAAGTCTAAAGGCCGGGTAACTTTATTTACTTCGAGTATAGCAAGTGAGGGTAAAAGCTTTGTCGCCAGCAACTTAGGGGTTGCCTTGGCCGCCGCTAAACGAAAAACAATTTTGCTTGAGTTAGATATGCGGATCCCTAAAATTCACCAAATGTTAAAATTAGATACGGATCATTTAGGCCTGACAAGTTATTTAAATGGAGAGGCGTCATTATCTGATATTATACAAACAACGCCTATCCATCCTGATCTGTACGTAATAACTACCGGTGCGATTCCTGATAATCCATCTGAGTTGTTAGAAAGCCAAAGAATGGCTGAGCTGATTGAGTTTTTACGAATTGACTTTGACGATATATTGGTCGACTCGCCGCCGGTACATTTAGTTACCGACGCGATGATATTAGCTGCGATGTGCGATGTTACCTTGTATGTGGTAAAACAAGCTTTTACCCCTACTGCTGAACTGGCATTTATTAAACGCACTTACGCGGAGAAGAAATTGCCGAAGATGAATGTCGTGTTCAACGGTGTAGAGATGATAGGCAAGTACAGCTACGGATATAATTTAGATAGCAGTTATTATAATAATGAGAAAACTACCAGATCGCATTCAACCTGGAAGACTTTTTTATCCAGATTTTAATTAAAGTATCATGCCTGTATACGGCATGATACTCTGTTGACCGAGCCGATGATCAACGTATAACTTAAGAAGCTCACCCCTTCAAAAAACTCTGTTAGTTGAGCCGATAATTAACAACAATCCCTTCTTAAACTAATACTAAAATAAGCACACTGTGACTTAATTAGCGAAGCTATACAAGGCAACCAACATTTAGGTTAAACAGAAGCCCATCTTTAAATAATACGATTCTTTTAATCAATGATGATCACACCAAAAAACTTACCGGCCAGGTGGCTGGCAGTTTATATCCGCCCCAAGTACGAGAGAAAGATCATTCAAAAACTGAATGACAAACAGGTGGAACATTATTGCCCTTTCACTAAAGTTGTGCGCCAGTGGAGCGACCGAAAAAAAGTGATCGAGGTACCGCTATTCTCGTGTTATATTTTTGTTAAGATCACGGATAAGGAAATGCTGAAGGTGCGTGAAATAGATGGGGTGATAAACTTTGTTTACTGGCTGCAAAAACCGGCTGTGATAAAAGATGAAGAAATTAATATCATCAAAATGTTTTTGCGCGAGTATGATGATGTGAGTATCGAGAAAAAACATTTTTCTAAAAACGACACCGTAAGGATTACAGGTGGCCCATTACTTTTTCAGGAAGGTGTGGTAAAAGAGGTGTTCAATAGAACAGTCGTTGTCGATCTGCCATCTTTAGGGTATCAAATGATGGCAAGGATACAAAAGCAGGATCTTGAGATCATTAATAAAAATGTTGCCTAAACTGTTTTTTTATAAGTAATGATAGGTGTTATCAGACAGGTGGCCGCGAGTGAAGTATACGGCAAATTAAAAACCTACGGGGCATTGGTTACCATCGTCGGTTCGGCCCAGGTATTAATTCAAATATTAGCATTCGTAAGCGGCATCCTGATCATCCGCACGCTACCTACCAGTGAATATGCACTTTATACACTGGCAAATACCATGTTAGGCACCATGACGGTGCTGGCCGATGGTGGTATCGCGATGGGGGTTATGTCGCAAGGAGGCAAAGTTTGGCATGATAAACAAAAATTAGGCAGTGTGTTAGCCACAGGGCTTTATCTGCGTAAAAAGTTCGCCGTTGTAAGCCTGATCATTGCCATGCCAATTTTAGTTTATCTGCTGCGTCATCACAATGCAAGCTGGTTGATGACCGTTTTGATTGTCATCGCTATTATACCGGCCTTTTTAATGTCACTATCGGGCGAGCTGTTAGAGATAGCTCCCAAGCTAACACAGGATATAAAACCATTACAAAAGATCCAGATTGGGACAAATATCAGGAGATTGATTCTTATTGTATCTACCCTATTCGTTTTTCCATGGGCATTTATAGCAGTACTGGCATCAGGTATCCCACAGGTTTGGGCGAATTTAAAACTGCGAAAAATTTCAGTAGCTTATGCAGAACCCGATCAAATCTCTGACCCGGTTGTAGAGAAAGAGATCTTAAAGCTGGTAAAAAAGCTACTCCCAGGCGCACTCTATTATTGCCTTGCCGGGCAGGTTACCATATGGCTGATATCTATTTTTGGCACTACAAGCGCGGTGGCGCAGGCCGGGGCATTGGGCCGTATATCGGTAATGCTCACATTGTTCAGCGTCTTGTTCGGTACGTTAATAGCGCCACGCTTTGCCAGGCTGGCTAATGCCAAACATATTTTGTTGCCAAAATATTTAATGATACAGCTGGGATTAGCGTTAATGTGTATGTGTATAATCGGCATAGTTTATCTTTTCCCCACGCAAATACTTTGGGTGTTAGGTAAAGGCTACGTCAACTTAAAAACAGAATTGATATTAAGCATCCTGGGCAGCTGCCTGAGCCTAATGGCTGGTATCGCCTTTTCGCTATATGCTAATCGGGGTTGGGCCATGAACCCGCTGTTCATTATTCCATTTAACATTGCTATTATAGTTGTAGGTGCGTTATTAATTAATATTTCAACTTTAAAAGGCATCCTAACCCTAAACATTTTTATATCGACCATAGAAATATTGGTAAGTGTTACCTACACTCTAATAAAAATTATCAAACTAAAACCTGCATTAGCTGAATGACCTCCGTAAGCACATTTAACCCTATGAGAAACGTTTTTTACAGAGTATTTTTTGCCATGCGCCGGCGCAGCGAAAGGGAGCAAACAACCCGTTTAAGATCGCAGTTAATGCATTGCGGCGAAGGAGTAACTATAGACCATACCTGTCATATTATAGTCCCCGAGATGATGGAGATCGGAGCCAACACATCTATATCATCATTCACAACAATTTATGCAACCTATGGTGTCAGGATAGGCGAGAACTGCCTTATTTCAAGCAATTGCGGCATATCATCATATAACCATATACAACAATCATTAAACCGCCGCAAAGATGAACACCGCGACCATGAATTTTCGGAATCGGTAATCATTGGCAATAATGTTTGGATAGGTATGAATGTGTGTGTACTACCAGGCGTTACCATAGGCAATAATTCAATTATTGGATCGGGAAGCGTGGTAACTAAAAACGTACCCGCTGATGAAATTTGGGCAGGCAACCCTGCTAAACTGTTGAAGAAATTAGATTTTACCACTATTAAATTATAAGTTTTGATATCGGTTATTATCCCAACTTGTTACCGCAACGATTTTTTAACGGATTGCCTTCAGCGCTTAGCGCCGGAAGTGCAAGCGGCTAATGGCTTTGAATTTGAAGTTATTGTAACAGATGATAGCAAAAACCAACAGGCTAAACAATTAGTTGAACAAAATTTCCCTTGGGCAAAGTGGTTAAAAGGGCCATCGAAAGGGCCGGCAGCAAACAGAAACAATGGTGCCCAGCATGCATCAGGCGAATGGTTTATTTTTTTAGATGATGACTGCCTGCCTGATAACGCATTGCTAAACAACTATTACTGCACAATCCGAAATAACCCAACGTCAGATGTGATAGAGGGATCAATTTACAGCGATAAACAAATAAAGTTGTTGTATATAGCACCTGTTAATTTAACTGGCGGCCACTTATGGTCGTGCAACTTTGCAATTAAAGCTACTGTATTTAAACAGATAGGCGGGTTTGACGAAAATTACCGGTTCCCTAATTTAGAGGATAACGACCTGTACAAAAGATTAATAGCACAGGAGTCAAAAATTGTCTTTGCAAAAGAAGCAAAAGTATATCATGCGCCGCGGCAGGTGGCAAGTCCAAAGAAATTGGCGCAGCGCCACGAAAGCTGGTTATATTATCATGCAAAGTTTGGCGAAGCGCAAACACTCACATCTCTGATTAAAACAATTGTGCGGGCGCGCCTAATCGCGATCAGCCACGCTCCAAAAAGTCTAACAACTGTTAAGGCATTCGCTTTCATTTTTCCGGAAGTGTATTACACGCTAAAATTCAGCAGAAAGTGGAAAAAGGCAAACCAATGAATATACTAAAGCACTTGCTTAAAAAGACGTATTTGGCTTACACTTTTAAAAACGTGAAAACAAATAGCCTTGATGTAACTATACATCCTGGCAAGTATAACTTTTTTCGCGCCAATGGTAATAGCCTTATAAAATTTGATAAGCATATCGTGCTTAATAATTATGTCAGTTTATATGCGGATGACAACGGAACTATTGAATTGGGTCGCGGTGTATTCATTGGCGATTATTCAACATTAAGAGCCACCAGAACAACTATTTCTATTGGCGCTAACACAATGATAGCGCAAGGCGTAAAATTGATATCTACCAATCATAATTACAAACGCAAAGCAAAATTGATACACCAACAAGGTATCGACATTGACAAAATAGGCATTACTGTGGGTGAAGATTGCTGGCTTGCAGCTGGTTGTGTCATTTTACCAGGCGTAACACTTGGGAATGGTGTAGTGGTAGGCGCTAATGCAGTAGTTACTAAAAACGTTCCCGACTATGCCGTTGTGGTTGGTATACCGGCAAAGATAATCGCTTACCGGTCGTAATAAAGTGTTAAAATACCGCTTAAAATCTAAACAGTTAGTTACCCGATATAATGGCGGATAAACAAATAATTGTTCACATCTCGGAAGTAAACATTTCGCAAGAGAGCGGGATGGGCCGTGTGGAGTACTATTGGAAAAAAGGGTTTGAAGATGCCGGATTTCAATTTATACACATTGGGCCAAACGAGATTGGTAATTTAAAACTACCCGCTTTGTTTGCCTTTAAAGCTTACCGTTACTACCGGAAACTTAATATATCGGCGACTGCGTTTATAATTCACGAGCCGCTCGCAGGTTTTTTTAAAAACGAAGATACTCCGTGTTTTTTGGAAAGCCATGGCGTGGAAAGGCGTTATTGGGAGGACAGGTTAAATGGGAAGATCCCATCTAAAAATTTAAACATTTCCCTAAAATCAAGATTATTTTTCCCTACCTGGCGATTGCTAGGTTGCGATAGGGGCCTTAAAAAGGCTACAAAATTGCTATTAATAAATACTGATGATAAACAATACGTTAAGCAAAGATATAACCGTATTGACGATGATATTTTTGTTTTTAAAAACGGTGTAAGCCCGTCGGCAACATCAGACGTTATAACTACCCTGCCGCCAACATTCACTATCTTATTTAACGGCAACTGGATTGAGCGAAAAGGGACACAAACTCTTATAGAATCGGCAATTATCCTTTTCGATAAAGGCTTTAAAATTAATTACTTGCTAATAGGAACGGGCTCCGATAAGACCACTGTTTTAAAAGACTGGCCACTGCAATTGCATTCGCATATAACGGTAATCAACAGGTTCCCGGCAGAGCAGGAAACCGAACTAATCAGGCAAGCATCGATTTTTGTATTACCAAGTTATGCTGAGGGGCAACCCTTAAGCCTACTGCAGGCCATGGCTAACGGAAAATGTTGTATTACTACCAACTGCTGCGGACAAAAAGATACGATTCAGGATCAGCAAACGGGTTTTTTATTCGAGGTTGGAGATAGTGTGAAATTGGCATCCATTATATCAAACTGCTATAACGATGCAATCCTAACCAACAGTGTTGGTGATAATGCTCGAATGTATATTAAAAATTATACCTGGGATAAGGTTGCAGCGCAAGTAGTGAAGTTTATCACGCAAAATATCCCTGAATAATACATCTATGGTTTTCCATTTTCTCGCCGCTTTGTCTCAAATCAAAACTTACATTGAAATAAAAACTATTCAAAAAAACTTCAACCTAAACAGAATGCTGGGAAAAAAAGTGAGATTGAAAAAGAGTGATGAACGCGTAATTATAGTTATTGCGCACGTGGTAACGCCGGGACAAGCCAATACCGAAGATCGTCTTGACAAATTAAAAAGTTGCCTTGACAGCATTAACAGATCTTTAGCAGCCTACCAGTCTCAGATTGTAATTTTAACAAAGGTTGGTTACACATTGCATACTATGCTTCCCTCCTATCTTCAGGATGATCTGATGGTTCATTATTCTGAAAAGGCAGATCCGATGATGGTAGAATTTGACGCATTTGACGTTTTTAAAGCTGAAAGCAATCAATACGATCATTTCATCTTTTTGGAAGATGATATCGTTGTTAATGACGGCTGGTTTTTAGAAAAAATCAAAACGTTTAATCAGAACGTTAGTAACGGTGATTATTTGTTACTTCCACACAGATTTGAATACGCCAACGGTATTAAATATTATTTAGATCAAACGACTACTTACGATCGACCTGATGCACATTATCATTATGCAGAGCACTTAGCCGTTGACCTTAACTACGTTAAATACTGCGTTTATGAGAACCCTCATGCTGCCTTTTATTGCCTTAATAATAAGCAATTGCAGCGATGGGTGTCATCTGGTTACAAATGGAAAGATAAAATAGTAGCATTTGGGCCGCTGGAATCTGCAGCTACATTCAGTTTGTTTGAAAATTTTAAATTTCTGAAACCCCATCCATCATTCATCGGCTTCTTTGAAATACAGCATTGCAGCAATAAATACATCAAAAAAGCAGGCCTCATTAATGAATATGCTTAATTACGCTGCCTTTAATGCAGAAGTGTTTGCCAAAATTCCGGCAACGGCGCTAAGAGTTTTAGACGTTGGCTGTGGTACTGGCGAAATGGGCAAAGCGCTAAAAAAGAGTTATAACAATATGCTGGTTGACGGTATTACTTACTCAGAAAATGAAAAATTGATAGCCATGGCATACCTGGATCAAATACTGGTTGCCGATCTTAACCGAAACCTTCCTGTGGTTGACAATCGGTACGATTGCATCATATTTTCGCATATTCTTGAACATACCCTAAACCCGGCAGCGGTTCTTACGCATTTCATACCACAGCTAAACAATAAGGGCGTAATAATAATTGCATTGCCTAATGTGTTACAATTTAAACAGCGTTTAAGCTTTTTAAAAGGGAACTTCAAATATTCCGAAACTGGCGGCTTGATGGATGTAACACATTTCAGATTCTTTGACTGGGAATCGGCTCAGGAAATGATTAACAGTGCCGGGCTTGAAATAACGTCTAAACAATCGCACGGCAATTTTCCATTTCTATCATTACGAAAAGTGGCCCCATCACTGTGTGCTTTTGCAGATAAGCAATTTTTAAAACACTTTCCCGGATTGTTTGGCTTTCAATTCGTTTTCACCGCTAAAATTTAAGCGACCATGCCTGCTCCAAAAGTGTCAGTAATTATTCCCACTTATAACTATGCCCGTTTCATTTCTCAAGCAATTGAAAGCGTTATCAGCCAAACCTATAACAAGGATGATATCGAGATTATAGTAATTGACGATGGATCGCAAGACGACACCCAGGCATTGCTAAAACCGTATATCGATAATAATATCATTAGCTATTATTATCAGGAAAATCAGGGCAAGGCAAGCGCGACATCTAACGCAATTCAAAAATGTACTGGAAAGTATATTTTCAATTTAGATGCCGACGATTATTTTTTTCATGATAAAATCCAAACTTATGTTAACGTATTCGAGTCGGATTCAAATATTGTGCATGTGGCTACACCAAATAGTTTGTTGTATGAAAATGACAACTCCGTTGAAGTAGAAAAAATTCCCGTAAGCCTTTTAGAAAAAACCTTCGATGGCCTTGCTTTATTACAACGTTTATACAATAATAACATCTTTTTCGGCGGCGGTTCTACTTTCGCGGCAAGAGCTAAATCCCTGAAGTCATTAACCATTCCCTCAGGTGTCGATATGTTTATCGACGAATTTTTGTTACTGGCTTTGCTGCCATTCGGTAAAAGTTATTTTATTAATCGCCCCTTATCCATTTGGCGGGTACATGGCAACAATTTTTCTAATAGAAACTTATCCCGTGAGAAAATGATGGAAAATCAGGCGCGGTTGTTAAACTCGTCGGCCTCGGTGCTGCAATATTTATCAGAGCATAGCTATGATAAGGATATCATCAAAATCTATCAACTGCTGGATGCTACAAGAAAGATCTCCTTTAAAGAATCATACGACTACAAAAAAGGATCGGATATTTTCAATTATGCTTACCACGTGTTTTTCAAGATAAAACCGCGTTGGCGTATTATCTGGGCATATAATGTGATAGACAGAATGGTACCGTCCATATTTATCCCCGTTATACGCAAGTTAAAAAAAATGGTGTTTGCAAAATCTAAGCATTAATGCGCGCCGCAATTTGCACCTTATTTGAGGGCGATTATCACTTTGGGTTAGCGGCGTTAGTTAATTCGCTTTACACGCAGGGGTATCGCGGAACCATTTACGCTGGCTATAAAGGTAATGTGCCGATTTGGGTTTCTAAATATAAAAATTTGTTGTGTGAGGGTGGATTGTTGATTGAAGTTGCAGGTGGGCTGCAACTTCATTTTTTAAAAATTCAGTCTGACTCTCATTTAACCAATTATAAACCTGATTTTATGTTGGAACTTTTGCAAGGACCGGCTAAAAATGCAGACAGCATTTATTATATCGACCCTGATATTTTAGTTACTACACATTGGACATTTTTTGAGGAATGGGTAACTGCAGGCATTTGCCTTTGCGAAGATGTTAATTCGCCATTGTCTGAACATCACCCACGTAGACACGCCTGGCGAAAATTTTATAAAACACACAACGTCCAGCTAAAATTTAAAGATAGCGTTTATGTGAACGGTGGCTTGGTTGGGTTAGAGGTTAAGGACATCGATTTTCTAAATAGTTGGAAACGCGTTCAGGAAATTATGGCCACCAAAATTGGTGGACTTAGTAATTCTGTTTTTTCCGGCAAGCCTTTGCCTGAAGGGCAACAAGAAGAATTTAACCCCTACAGCCGAACCGACCAGGATGCGCTTAATATCACATTGGAAACTTGGGATGGCAATGTTTCAGCTATGGGCATGAATGCGATGGGGTTTAAGCCCGGTATAGCCATTACGCCGCATTCTCTCGGTTCATTTAAGCCATGGCATGGTGGCTTTTTAAAAAGGGCACTGAAGGGGTATATACCCCGCCTGGTAGACCGCGCTTTTTGGCTTTCGGTTAATGGGCCAATAATTACCCAAACGTGGCTGGCCATAAAGTATAATTTATGCATGCTAAAACTGGCCGGCATTATGGGCAGGTTTTACAGACGCAATTAGTGAAAAGACCACAATTTTAAATATAGAGATTAGATGAAGATAGGATTTATTTGCGGTTCGCTTGAAGAGGGAAAAGATGGTGTTGGTGATTACGTTAGAAAGTTTTCATCAGAGCTAATACGAATGGGGCACGAAGTGATGATTGCTGCCGTAGCCGATCAGTTTGTTGCAGCGCCGTTTAGCGGTAATCAGCAATACAGCGACATAGATATACGGGTTTTACGCCTTCCATCAAGTTATAAATTTAGTGACAGGCTTTTACAACTGGAGCAAGAAATAAAAGCTTTTAACCCAGATTGGCTTAGCCTGCAATTTGTGCCATTCTCGTTTGATCCGAAAGGCTTGACCTTTTTATTGGGCAACAAATTAAAAAAGATGTTCCCAACGGTGAATTGGCACATCATGTTTCACGAATTGTGGGTAGGTATGAAATCAGGGTCCTCACTAAAACTTAAAATTTGGGGAGAGCTGCAAAAATTGCTAATCAAAAACATGATCGGGATTTTGCAGCCTAAACAAATTCAAACACAAACACACCTTTACCTTGCATATTTAGAACAAGCAGGATTTAAGGCATCGCTTTTACCATTGTTTGGCAATATTCCATTAATAACCAACAGGTTTACTGATACCCGGGATAAAAAGAAAATTGAACTTTTACATTTTGGCTCAATTTATCCAAACGCCCCTGTAAAACAATTTGCAAAGGATATGGCGCAATATTCAAAAAAGGCTGGTCAGCATATTACGCTAACTATACTTGGCCGAAGCGGGCCGGAGAAAAATCTTTGGATCACTTCATTTACTAACCAAGGTTTGGAGGTAAGAGATCTCGGTGAGAAGTCAGTTAATGAAATCGCTGAAATATTTGCTGTAGCAGATTTCGGCATTGCTACAACAGCCTGCGCCTTAATAGAAAAAAGTGGATCGGTAGCTGCCATGCACGAATTTGGCTTACCGGTAATTTGCGTATCTGAAGCCTGGAAACCGGCTCAAAATTTAAGAGTAAAACAAGTGGGAGATATTTTTGAATATCAGAATCAAAATTTAGAAGACTTTATGTACGCCCGCCATAAATCGCCCTATGTTATCAACGTATCGGTAGTAGCAAATTTATTTTTAAATACGTTGGCCGAAACTGATAAGGAACAATTGAAAACGGCATGAGCAATTCCATATTAGTATTTTGCACACAGCATATGCCTACTGGTGGTATTGAAAGCCACCTTAGAGAGTTTTGCAGTAAAATGAATGAGGCCGGTGTAGTTGTTGATATTGTTATCCTTAATTCAGCAATGACATCTGAATCCGAAACTTTTTACCGGCGAATTTGCCGCAATGTCTATATTTCTAAAGGTGATACCTCGCTAAAAAGGCTTTTATCATTTGCATTTGCAGGCGTAAACTGTCTTTTTAAACAATACAATTCGCTATATACCAATGGGCAGGGCGAAAGTATCTATCTGTTCTCCAAGCTGATTTCCCGTAAGGGGCCCTGGGTACATCACCATCATACTGCAGGGAATTTATCTGATCAGGCAACTTGGGGTAATCATTACAAAAAAGTGTTGCGTTCTGCAAATACAGTGATAGCTTGCTCTACAAAAAACGCGAGTGACATGGAAAAGGCATTGTTAAGAGATATTACAACTATTCCTTGCTTTTCACGTGATATTTCCGGAGCTCAATTTACTGCTCACAATAAAATAATACTTGGTTATTATGGCCGGTTAATTCCTGAAAAAGGTATTGATCTGCTTTGCAAACTAAGTGATGACGCCGATCTTAATAATATCGAAATACATATATGGGGCGAGGGGAATGCTTACCCAGTTTCACATTTCAAGCGATTCCCTTTGCTAACCTATCACGGCCCTTTTTACGGAGAATTCGAATTAAGTCAGATCGTGGGCCAGCTTGATGCTTATCTATTGATCTCATCTCATCCCGAAGGGCTGCCAATTGCTTTGTTAGAAGTTATGAGCGCCGGTGTCCCATGGCTGGCCACAGACAAAGGCGGAATTAAAGATATTGCCTGCGATCCGTTATCAACAAGGGTAATTAACGGCGAAGCCAACTACATCGAAATTAAAGCTGCCGTACTTTCATTAGTTAATGATATCCTGAACGGTAAGATTAACCGCAGTTTGCAAAAAGAGCTATACATCCAAAAATTTTCACCCTGGGTGCTTGTCGATCGCTGGAAAACAGCCCTGTCGCTTCAATAATTATTTTAATGGTAATATTTAGTCACCCAACGGGGAATGCTAATTCGCGCGCAGCCGCTGATGGCTTATTAGAAAAAAGTTTGCTATCAGAATTTCATACATCTATAGCCGTCTTTCCAGAGTCGTTACTTTATAAAACGGCATCTGTAAACGCATTGGCCGAATTGAAAAGACGAACATTTAACCCAAAACTAAAAGAATTTACAATTACCCACCCATTTTTGGAAACAGCGCGACTAATCGCATCTAAATCAGGCTTTAAAAACTTGGTAGCGCATGAAACGGGTCCTTTTTGCATTGACGCAATTTATAGTGGAATTGATAAAAATGTGGCAGATGTGCTGTCACGCAAAGCAAAATCAACAGTAAAGGCAGTGTATGGCTACGAAGATGCGGCTATGCAATCCTTTACAAAAGCAAAAGAAGCCGGCATTCAATGTTTATATGATTTACCAATCGGGTACTGGCGTTCAGCACGCAAATATTTAGAAGCTGAATTGGAAATTTGGCCCGAATGGGCACCTACCCTTGGCGGCTTTAAAGATTCGAAAGCAAAGTTGGACCGAAAAGACGAAGAACTGCGGTTAGCTGATACAATATTCGTTGCAAGTTCATTTACTGCTAAAACGTTAACAGACTATCCGGGCAAGCTTGCACAGGTAGAAGTAATTCCATACGGTTTCCCTGATGTTGGTGCCAATCGCAACTATGCTCGAAAATCCGACAAGATTAAACTACTCTTTGTGGGCGGACTTTCGCAACGTAAAGGATTGGCTAACTTATTTGCAGCGGTTGAAAAATTGAGCAACCATGTGGAGCTAACCATAGTTGGCGGTAAAGGGACAGAAGATTGCCAGGCTTTGAACAAGGCGCTTAGTAAATACAAATGGATACCAAGTTTACCGCACGCGGAAATATTAAACTTAATGCGTGAGAACGATGTGCTGGTTTTTCCGTCACTTTTTGAAGGCTTTGGATTAGTAATAACGGAAGCCATGTCGCAGGGCACACCGGTGATTACTACGGACAGAACCGCTGGAGCCGACCTTATAAATCACGGACACAACGGATGGATAGTAGAAGCGGGTTCTACAAACGCCCTTCAATATGCTATAGAGAACATTATTGCTAACCCTGAATTAATAGAGGCGGTTGGCACGCAGGCTAAGGAAACCGCGAGGCAAAGGCCCTGGGCTGCATATGGCCAAGAGTTAGCGTTAGCGGTAGAAAAATCCATTAAAAAAACCTTAAAATAATGAATGATCTTCACAACCGGAGTTTCGGCCTTGATTTGGCACGCGCAATTGCTATATGCTTGGTACTGCTTTCGCACTTTGGCCACAGTACTTTCGATGCTTTTGGTTTTTGGGGTGTCGAACTTTTTTTTGCCCTTAGCGGGTATTTAATTGGGCAAATTTTATGGCGCAATTTTTCGACAAACAATAGTTGGACGTTTAAACAGATCTTCAATTTTTGGTCGCGCAGATGGTGGCGTACAGTGCCTAATTACTTCCTGTTTTTTATCATTATGCTGGTGTTTGCTTATCTGCAAAAAACGCCATTGCCCGATATTAACCGTATTTCGCATTTTGTTTGGTTCGGTCAAAACTTACTGGAAAGTCATTTTGATTTTTACCCGGTAGCATGGAGCTTGTGTATCGAAGAATGGTTTTACCTTTTGTTCCCTTTGGTCCTTTTTATATTTTTCAAAACAGGCTTAAACGTAAAAATAACTTTTGTAAGCACGCTGATCGTGTTTTTTGCGGCATCCATCGCCATTAGATTTTTGCTTTTAAATAGCGGCAATGGTCAATCTTTACGAACAATAACCTTCGCCCGTTTAGATGCCATAGCATCAGGGGTTGCTATGGCCTACCTTATGCAGGTAATATCAATTTCAAAACAGATCAAACGGATAATATTTATTGCAGGATCCATCTTAATCCTAATTCCGGCGGTGTCAATATTTTACCTTCATACCCCAGTGGAAATAGTTGAACAGAAACCAATCTTTTTGTTAATCATACCTGTCGGTTTCGCCTTAACATTGCCATTAATCAGCACATTATCTTTAGCGGCGGGCATATACAACGGGGCTAACACGGTAGTAAACAAATTAAGCCTTTGGTCTTATTCTATTTACTTAAGCCATATGCCTTTAATGTGGTTCGCTTATTCGCTAATGGCCGGCATGCGTCAAAGCACAGCAGGAAATTTGCTGTCTAAACTATTAGGCCTGGCGCTTACAATTATTACATCTGCATTTATATATCGTTTTTTCGAAGTACCATTTACAAAAAAACGGCCTGCTGAATACAAAAAACCCGAAACTAATCTACCACTGGTAGCGGCTTAGCGAAAAACCGTTCAAATTTACTGAACCCGATATTGGAAAATAATAACCTTAGGCTAAAACAAGCCATTTGGGCTTACTTTTTATTACTATTGTTTGAAGGTGCATTGCGCAAATGGTTTTTACCAGGCCTTGCTACCCCTCTACTCATCATTCGCGATCCGTTGGCTTTGTGGATAGTAATAGCAGCGTCGAGGCGCGGTTTACTACCTTACAGCCCTTTAGTGGTCACCATGGTAATTGTGGGCGTGTTGGGCTCCATTACCACATTGATCTTTGGGCATGGCAATTTTTTTGTGGCGCTATATGGCGCGCGAATATTGCTTTTCCATTTCCCCATGATATTTGTGATGGGGAGTGTGTTTACAAGAGCGGACGTTATTGATATTGGTAAGGCCACTGTTTGGATAACCATACCGATGACGGTTTTGATAGCGCTTCAATTTTACAGTCCGCAATCGGCCTGGGTAAACCATGGCATTGGCGATGTTGAAGGGACGGGTTTTTCAGGGGCATTAAATTATTTCAGGCCACCGGCCACGTTCTCATTTAATAACGGGACAACTTTATTTTACAGCTTTGCAGCCCCCTTTATATTTTACTTTTGGCTGGCTAAAGAGAAATTCAACAAACTGGTTTTAGCCATAGCCACCGGTTGCTTACTAACATCAATTCCATTATCTATTAGCCGGGGGCTGCTTTTTCAAATTGCGCTCTCTGCCATATTTATAGTGTTTATAATCGTACGTAAACCCGAATACGTGGGCAAGCTTATAATTGCTATTATAGGTATTTGCCTGATAAGCATACCGCTTAGCCAAACCAAGTTTTTTCAAACAGCTACAGGTGCTTTTACCAATCGTTTTGAGGACGCTAACAAAAATGAAGGCGGCGTACAAGGTGTTTTAATGGACAGATACCTGGGCGGCCTGGTTACGGCTCTCAAACAAGCGCCGGATTCACCCGTCACTGGTTACGGTTTGGGCATGGGTACCAATGTGGGTAGTATGTTACTTTCCGGTCAAATTACTTTCCTGATTGCAGAAGGTGAATGGGGCCGAATAATTGGCGAATTAGGCCCGTTTATGGGTATTGCCGTTATTCTGGTACGGATAATATTCACGTGGCAATTAATTGCCGCATCTTACAAAAAACTATCAGCCGGCGACTTACTGCCCTGGATGTTACTAAGCTTCGGTTTGCTGATTATAGCACAGGGGGGCTGGTCGCAACCTACATCATTGGGCTTTTGCATTATGATAGCAGGCCTAATGCTTGCCGCGTTAAATACCTCAACAGATCTTAAAAAACTTTACGTTAAAAACTAATATCAACTTGCAGCGAATTATATTAATAGGAAATTATAGACCAGATGGGCAGGAGAGTATGGAACGCTTTGCGCAAATGCTTGACAAAGGCTTTTACAAGGCAGGTTACCATTCTGAAATTTGGCGGCCCAGCATATTTTTTGGCAAACTAACTAAAAATACATCTTCGGGTTTAGGAAAATGGCTCGGTTATATCGATAAGTATCTGGTATACCCTGCTGTGTTAAAATTGAAGGTTGTAAGACTGAATACAAATGCAAACAACATTTGCTTTCATGTTTGCGATCATTCAAACGCTGTCTACTTAAAACATTTACCACATTCATCCAGCATTACTTGCCATGATGTGTTGGCAATACGCGGAGGGTTAGGATTTACTGATGCGAATGTCCCTGCATCTACCATGGGTAAAATACTGCAAAAATGGATATTAAGGAGTTTAGCAAAAGCGAATAAAATTGCCGCAGTGTCCAAACATACATTATTGCAATTAAAGGATTTAACACCAAGTGTAGATATGACCGATAAAAATTGGGAAGTGATCTATAACGGCTTTAACGAAACATTTTCTGTAAAAAACAACGCGCAAACCAAAGTAGTCTTATCAAAAGCAGGCCTTGGTTATAAAACGCCTTATATTTTGCATGTAGGATCGGATTTACAGCGCAAAAATCGCAGGTTATTAGTTGACATGATATCGTTAATGAAAAACAGCTGGGAAGGCTACGTTTATTTCGCCGGCAAACCTATAGATGCCGAATTAAAAAAGCATGCTGAATTTTTAGGCGTTTGGGATCGAGTGATATCAATAATTAATCCCGATCATTCCACCCTGCAGGCGCTTTATACAGATAGCGAGGCTTTTATATTCCCATCTTTTTCTGAAGGTTTTGGATGGCCTTTAATTGAGGCACAAGCCTGCCGCGTCCCGGTGATCACAAGCGATATTGAACCAATGATGGAAGTTACGGCCGGTGCAGCCTTATATGCTGACCCTGATAAACCAGCATCTTTTGTAGACGCGTTTTTCAACTTGAAAGAAGCGAAAAAACGAACTGAATTAGTGGAAGCCGGCCTGCACAATTTAAAGCGTTTTGAGTCAGGCATAATGATAGCGGCCTACTTAAACCTGTTTGGCTGGGGCATTAAAGCAAACATAGAAAATGTTAATTAAGGCCTTTACAGTAATATGTCCCTGGGCAATTAAGCGGTTTATTTTAAACAAATGGTTTAAGTATAATATTCACAAAAATGCGCATATCGGCCTGTCATGGGTTTTTCCTAAAGAATTGATCATGGGTGATAAGGCTAAAATAGACCATTTTACCGTAGGCGTAAATTTTGACAAGCTGGTTATGGAAGAGGCCTCATACATAGGCCGCGCTAACTGGATCACCGGTTTTCCAACATCAACTGACTCAGCCCATTTTAAGCATCAGCCTGATAGGAAAGCTGAATTGCTTATCGGACGTCATTCAGCAATTACTAAAAATCATCATATCGATTGTACCAACACTATCAGCATCGGAGCATTTTCAACGATTGCCGGGTATAACTCTCAGCTGCTTACGCATTCAATTAACACGTTCGAAAATCGTCAGGATAGCGCTCCTATCTTTATCGGTCATCACACTTTCGTAGGTACTAATGTAGTTATACTGGGTGGCGCTATTTTACCGGCAAACAGCGTACTCGGTGCCAAATCAATGCTGAATAAAAAGCATATTAATGAATGGTCGCTTTATGGCGGCGTGCCAGCTAAACTTATCAGTAATATCCCTGTCACTCACAAATACTTCAATCGCAGCGAAGGCTTTGTTTATTAGTCTTTTACACGATAACTACTCATGAAAATCTTATTTGTTATTCCTACTTACAAGCCTGCCTATATTTACGGCGGCCCGGTTGTAGTGGTAAGTATACTTGCCGAATCGTTAGTTAAAAACGGCCACGATGTTACCGTATACACCACCACAGCTAACGGAAAATCGGAATTGGCAGTTGATATCGACCAGGTGACAATGATTGATGGTGTAAAAGTCTTTTATTTTAAACGTTACACAAAAGACCATTCTCATCTATCACCAGGATTCTGGAAGAAAATCTATTCGAACGTAAGTGGCTTTGATGTGGTTCATTTACACTCGTGGTGGAGCCCATCCATTGTGTTAGCGGCTGCCATTTGTAAGTTAAAAAGTGTTAAACCGGTGCTATCACCGCATGGTATGTTTTGCGATTATGTACTGACCACCAAAAATAAACTAAAAAAGCAGGCTATGCATTTGATTAGTAAACCATTACTATCAAACACATGGCTGCATGTTTCAACACAGAACGAATGGGCAGAAAGTCAAAAAATGTTACCCCAAAAATGGGATGGAGTAATTATTCCTAACCTGGTTATTTTAAGTGATGCACCGGTTGCCAGAGCGCAGGCAGAGAAAAAAGTTTTTACCATCGGCTTCATTTCGCGCATAGATCCGAAAAAAGGTCTTGATCTTTTAATTACCGCCTTATCAAACGTAAGTTTCGATTATAAACTTAAAATAGCCGGTTCTGGTGACGAAAGCTATGTATCCGAATTAAAACAACTATCGGTACAACTAAAAAACCACGATAAGCTGGAATGGTTGGGATGGAAGGATAATTTGCAAAAGTTTGAATTTTACCAGGACATAGATCTCTTTGCACTTACCTCACATAATGAAAATTTTGCCGTAGTGGTGATCGAAGCCCTATCAGTTGGCACACCAGTTCTTTTAAGTAATAATGTAGGCCTGTCAGATTATGTCAATGAAAAAAATTTAGGCTGGGTTAGCAACATGAAAGTGAAAGATATTACCGAAAATTTAGAACTGCTATTTGCCGATAAAAACAAACGGACATTGATTAACAATACCGCGCCTGCAATCATAGCGCAGGATTACGAAATCGACAACCTTACCCGGCAATATTCTCTGTTTTACAAATCAATACAAACAAATTAACGATACACCAAATCTTATCATGAATCAAATTGGATTTGGCTGCTCAAAGCTAACCTCAAATTTCACACGGAAACAGGCTCTAAAAAATCTTGAAACAGCATTTGATGCCGGTATTACTCATTTTGATGTCGCCCGATTATATGGGCAAGGATTGGCTGAAAGTATTTTAGGCGAATTTATGCGCGCTAAGCGCGACCAGGTAACCATAACAACTAAAACAGGCTTGACAGCAAACCGCGGGCTGCTTTCTAAAAATTTATTTTTACAAAACGTAGCCAAAATTGCTTACCGTCAAGTTAAAAAATTGGGCGGGCAAAGCCTTGCAACAACATTAACGCCGTCAGCTATCGTTAACGACTTCGCTATAGATAAGGTAAAAACTTCGGTTGAAACATCGCTGCGTGAATTAAATACAGACTATGTAGATTATCTGCTATTGCACGAAGCTACAGTTGAGCAAGCTAATAATGCCAACCTGGTTGCGTTGCTGGAGGATTACAAAAAAAATGGCTCTATCAAACAATACGGTATTGCCAGCTACAGCGATAAAATCAGAAACCAGTTGCACCTTTTACCTAAGGGTTTTACCGTGTTGCAAACCAATAGTAGTTTCCCTACAACAGTGCCACACAGCCTACAAAACGAAGCGATAGATAATTACTTCTATTTCAGTCCCCTATTAAACATTAAACAGGTAGGGGTACTTTTTAAAACTGATAAAGAGTTAGCCAAATCAGTTTCCAGTTTATTAGGATTTGACGTTGCCGAAAATGCATTAGATATTGTTTTGATGCAACAGAACATGAACGCTAACGACGGCACTTTTTTATTTACTACCGCTGATAATTCAAAGATCAAACAGACCATGGCTCGCTGGCGACATATTCAAACAATCAGCGTAACGCCTGTAAATTTCGAGGAAGCAAAAATGCTCATCAATCACAAACTCCAGCTATCATGCCGTTAACCATTGTTATTGCGGGTGCAGGCACTTACGGTTGCTACCTGGCAAACGCGATTGCTGAAAAACATCCTGAAGCCCAAATTAAACTATTTGATGTTGGCGACAGTAATATTAAATCTGAAAAAGAGATAGGATTTTTATCAAGCGTAAAAAACGGGATATATAAGGCATCATCCGACGGCCGTTTTTTTGGTTTAGGCGGAACCTCTGCAAAATGGGGCGGGCAGCTTTTATTCTTTTCAAAAAAGGATTTTGCTTCCGATAAAAAAATGGACGACATTGTCAATTACAATGTTACCTATCACCCAAAAGTGCTAAGTCGTTTTTTTATGAATCCTCCTGTATTGCACGAGAGAGATTTTGATGACGAACTCTTTATAAAAAAAGGCATCTGGCTTAAGTTTCGCCAACGCAATTTATTCGATCATTTTAACTTGGCTAAGAAAAATAATGTTACTGTTTACAGCAACACCAGGGTAACCGAAATATTAAGCGATGCTAACAAGATTACCGGGATTAAAGTTCTGCAATTAGATGAAGAGATCACCCATACCGGCGACATCTTTTATTTAACCAGCGGCGCATTTGAATCTTTACGGTTGTTAGAGGTTTCGGGGCTGACTGATATAAAAGAAAGTGCAGCTGGTTTTGCAGACCACGTATCTTTACGGTGCTTCAAAGTACACTCGCCAACCGGTAAATTGGGCAAACAGGACTTTCAGTTTAAATTTTTGAACGGATCGATGATCACCTCGCGATTAGTTGGCGAAAGCGATAATGTGTCGTATTTTATTCACGCCATCTTCAACGAAGATTTCACTATTTTTCAATTTTTAAAACAACTGATCTTTAAGGGCAAACTATCGCCCGGCAAGTTGTTAGTTTCGTTAAAGCAGGTTATTTATTTCTTTCCGTTTTTGTTTAGCTACCTATTTTTAAAGAAGCTATATATTTTCGGGAGCTGGTATATCAACATCGATATCGAACTACCCGAAAATAAAAACTCTATACAATTGTCTGATCAAAAAGATGGCTTTGGTCAAAACGGCATCGATATAGATTACAGTGTCACCGCTGAAGCTACTGAAAGATTGCTCATTATAAAACAGAAGGTTAAAACTTTACTTGATCAATCGGGCCTAAAATACACTGAATTGGCCGGTGCCGAAGCATCGGCTCTAAAACTTGAGGACACTTATCACCCTTATAAACTATTTAGGTATAAAACGGGAGCAAGTATCGAGAATGTTTACAATCCAAAACAAAATTTATTCCTTTTTAACACCGGCTTATTACACCGCTCGGGCGGAATTAACCCTACTGCTTCAATCTTTTGCCTTATAGAGCATCACGTAAACACAGTGATGCGTACGGTAAAAATCTGATCTATCCGTTTGTAATTTATCTATTATTATGGAGATCCGTTATGTTTTTTTACTGATAGTTATCATGCTTGTTTTTGACATCACAGCTGTTAACTTAACTTTTATTTATGCCTACACAAACGTGGATAATGGCTATCGCACTTACTTTTTTAGCAATTATTTTATTGTACTTACGCTAACCTGGTTAGTAGCGAGTTACTTTACGCGATTATACCATTTGTATACTATACAAAACCTAAGTAACCTACTGCTTAAAAGTTTATTGACGGTAACATTATATGGGGTGTTAACTACCATTATATTTTTCATTTTCAATAAGCGATTTCACGAGGCCTTGATTTATTACAGCTTAGCCCCATTTGTTTTTACGTTTTATAGTCGTGTTATTATTTACCTTTTAAAAAACTCGCATCAGCATATTACCAACTTCCGCAGAAAGGTAATTATTGTGGGCCATAACGATACCGGAAAAAATCTACACCGCTATTTTTTGCGAAATGGAATGTCATTCAGTTTTGCAGGTTTTTTTGACGAGATGCCGGGCCAGGAATGCGAAACCGATTTACAAGGTGATCTTAACAGCATCATACCTTACGCGGCTAAACACAAGATTAAAGAAATTTATTCAACTAAATACCCCGAGCATAGCGATGAGTTTGTGCAGGTACTTGCTTTAGCAGAATATCACTGTATAAAGGTTAGATACGTTGCCGGTATCGATGATGATATCAATGAGAACTATTGCGTAAGGTATATTTTTCAGGGAATCAGGATTTTAAGCAAACGAACAGAGCGGCTCGATCTGTTACGCAACAGGATCATTAAACGGGCATTCGATATTGTTTTTAGCGGACTGGTGATATGCTTTGTATTGTCATGGCTAATTCCACTAATTGGCCTTTTGATAAAGACAGAATCAAAAGGCCCGGCATTTTTTCTGCAACTACGCTCAGGCCGGGATAACGAACCGTTTTGGTGTTACAAATTTAGAAGCATGGCCGTCAACAAAAATGCCGACTCGCATCAGGCCTCTAAAGGAGACAGCAGGATTACACGCATAGGTGCTTTTATGCGAAAAACAAGTATAGATGAATTGCCTCAATTTATAAATGTGTTTATGGGCCAAATGTCGGTAGTTGGGCCAAGGCCTCATATGTTACAGCATACCGAACAGTATAAACAAACCGTGAATAATTACATGGTAAGGCATTTTATCAAACCTGGCATCACCGGTTGGGCGCAAATAAACGGTTTCAGGGGCGAAACCCGTACAGAATCGCAAATGGTTAATCGGGTTAACCATGATATCTGGTATAGTGGAAACTGGTCTTTAAATTTAGATATGAAGATCGTTTTCGGTACAGTAAAAAATGCCCTTAAAGGCGAAGAAAATGCCTATTAATTTTTTCCGCCTTATTTTTTAAATCTCCACTACTGTCATATTTTATCATGAAGCAAGTTAAAGCTAATTTACTACAGGCCCTTATTTTGACTAAAAACGAGGATCCAAACCTTGAACGTGTTCTTGAAAAGCTACAATGGCTTGAACGGGTAATATTATTAGATAGTTTTAGCACCGACAACACGCTTCAGATCGCCAAAAATTATCCGAATGTTGAAGTATACCAGCGGCCATTTGATACACACGCTAACCAATGGAACTACGGCTTGTCTATTTTAAAATCAAAGTGGGTTTTGACACTTGACGCGGATTACATCCTGACTGAAGATTTTATACAGGAATCTATTGATTTTATGAATCGTGATACGGCCGACGCTGGTACCGTAAGATTTAAATTTTTGGTTTTCGGAGAAAGTTTGTTTGGTGATAATACAATGCCCCGACCAGTTTTATTCAGGAGGCGAAATTGTGAATATTTTGACGATGGACATACCCAACGTTTAAAGGTTAATGGCGCAACTGTCGCGATGCAATCTTACATTCTTCACGATGACAGGAAGTCCTTATCGCGCTGGCTCAGTAATCAGGATGGTTATGCGATAAAGGAATGTAAGAAACTGGTTACCAAGGGTGCAACCAACAGGCAACTAAGCTCACGTTTACGAAAAACTAAAATATTAGCCCCCTTCCTGGTTTTCTTTCACTGCCTTTTTGTTAAACGGCTAATTTTTAACGGTTGGAAGGGTTGGCACTATACATTGCAACGTACCATGGTAGAGATGATACTCGCTTTGAGATTGATAGAAGCGGAGAAACTTTCTGAAAATACAAATCGAGTTATACCTACGCACCTGCCCGAATATCAAAAGATATGAATCCAATCAACACTAATTTAAGTCATTTTGATAAAGGGAATTATAACGGTGGCCCAAAACTTAAAGTGTTAGTTTGGTACGTGTTAAACTATTCGATATTTAACAGTGCAATTCCCTGGCCAAACAGTTTCAAGTCAAAACTTTTAAAATTATTTGGCGCATCAGTTGGTGCAGGGTTAAATATTAAACCAAAAGTTAGGATCAAAAATCCGTGGCGACTCGTCATCGGCGACAACTGCTGGATAGGTGAATCTGTATGGATCGATAACCTGGAAGATGTTATCATTGGTAATAATGTATGCATATCGCAAGGAGCTATGCTATTAACCGGCAATCATGATTTTACGATTAGCTCGTTCCCCTATCGTTTAGGAAAAATTTGCCTGGAAGATGGTGTATGGATAGGCGCTAAAAGTGTGGTATGCCCCGGGGTTACCTGCCAAAGCCATTCTATTTTAACCGTTAATTCAGTAGCTGCAAAAAACATGCTTGCCTGGAATATCTATAGTGGTAGTCCGGCAGTTTCTATCAAAATCAGAGAAATTTTGCGATAATATCTTAAATGTAATTTATACTATTTATCAAACTTCCTAAACCTTAAATCCCTCCTATCATGTCTGAAAAAAAAATATTACTTATAGGCGGCAACTATTGGCCTGAACCAATTGGAATTGGTAAATACAACGGCGAGATGATTGAATGGCTGTCAAAAAGCGGCGTTGAATGTACTGTAGTGACAAGTTATCCCTATTATCCGCATTGGAAAGTTCAGGAACCGTACACAAAAAATACCTGGTGGTTTAAAAAGGAAATAATTGAGCATGCTACACACGGTGCAAAAAAAATTACCATTTATCGCTGTCCTCAATATACGCCGTCTAATCCAAGCGGAGCAACGCGTATGCTGCTTGATTTGACATTTAGCCTGTCTTGCTTTTTGATTATAATTAAATTAATTTTTCAGGAAAAGCATACTCACGTAATATCAGTGGTTCCATCTTTTCAAATAGGGCTTGTTGCTATTTTCTATAAACTAATTACAAAAGCCAAATTCATATACCACATTCAGGATTTACAGATTGACGCTGCCCGGGATTTAGGGATGATTAATTCTAAATTTCTACTTAACAGTATGTTCAAAATAGAAAAATTTATTCTTAAAAAAGCCGATACGATCAGCAGCATATCTGCCGGAATGATCAGGAAGATCAATTCAAAGACTGATAAAACAGTTTCTATGTTTCCCAATTGGGTTGATACTGAAATTTTTTTTCCGATAGATGACAAGTGCGCGCTTAAAAATAAGTTTGGCTTTGAGAGTTATCAAAAGATAGTTTTATACTCCGGAGCATTGGGTCAAAAACAAGGAATTGAAGCTATAATACAAACAGCCCACGATTTGAAACATATTCAAAACTTAAAATTTGTCATTTGCGGATCGGGCCCTTATAAATCCTATTTGCAAGAAATGGTTCAAAAACTTCATTTAAGCAATGTGATATTTATGCCGTTACAACCAGCCGAAGATTTTAATGATTTTTTGAACATGGCAGATTTGCACTTAGTAATTCAAAAAAAGAATGCGAGTGATTTGGTAATGCCATCAAAACTATCAGCTATTTTATCAATTGGGGGCGCAGTGTTAGTTACTGCGCCATTACACTCAACCTTGTTCGAAGTAATTGATAAATATCAGATGGGGATATTGGTAGAGCCTGAAAATCAAGGAGCTTTAAGCGAATCGATAAATGTTGCTACCAGTAGCAATAATTTGGTCATCCAAAATAATGCCCGCACTTATGCTATGAATTTCCTATACAAAGAGGAAATATTATCGAAATTTTTTAAAGAGATTATTAATAAACCACAGTTAATTTCGGTAGAAGATTAATGAATAATTCTGAAAACAACCCTAAATTTACCACCAAGCCAACCACCGCCACGCAAATCATCCTTTGCTTTAACATTATTGCCGCATTTTTACTCATTCTTAGTTTTTTTGCGCCTTTTGTAAATCCGCAACAAGTTTGGGAATTTGCCTTGCTTGGGCTTGGTTATCCTCTGCTGCTGGCAATTAATTTAATCTTTTGCGGATACTGGATCATAAGAAAAAGCCGTTTTTTTTCAATTTCTGCTTTAAGTTTATTACTTGGGGGCAATCTCGTTTTTAATGTTGTAAATTATAATTCGCGGGGGCAGCCAAAAAAAAATCACGGTCAACCGTTTAGAATTTTGGCTTACAATGTTCATAACTTTAATGGTTTGGAAACCCCTATCAACTTGCCGGCTTATCGGCCTATCCTAAATCTGGTAAAGCAGCACAATCCGGCGGTGTTAACAGTCGAAGAATTTTATTTACACAGCGCCAGCTTTAAAATAATTGATTCACTAAAATCGGCTTTAAAAACAACACATTTTTATTTTGAGCCGTTTATTAAAACGCCATTTGACTCCACCGGTCTCGCTATTTTTTCAAAGTATGAAATAGTTAAAAAGGGGATTATTGATTTGTCCAGTAAGCAGAACGAAAACAGAGCCATATTTGCTGATATTAAAACTCCAACCAAAATTATCCGCGTTTATTGCGTTCATTTAGAGTCGTTAAATTTTTCGGCGAATGAATATGAGGAAGTAAGTACATTTAAGGCTCCTTCGTATTTTTTAGCGAAAAATATTTTAAGGAAATTAAGGCAAGGTTATATTAACCGAAGTATACAAGTGGCTATTTTGAAGAGGGAATTAGCTACATGTAAATATCCATACATAATAGCCGGTGATTTTAACGATACGCCAAACTCCTACGCGGTTCAATCGTTATCAAAAGGCCTTAAAAATAGCTTCAGGGAAAAAGGAAATGGGATAGGTAATACATTCAACTTGATATTACCATTGTTGCAAATAGATTACATTTTAGCAAGCCCTGAATTTACCATCGAGGATTATCAAATCATCAATCAAAAAATTTCAGATCATAGGCCTATCTATAGCGACCTTTATCTTCGATCAAATTAACGGATGACCGTGTATAAACTCCAGCTATTGTATTATTTTAAGTAATGGCCCAAAATCGTAATCAATAACGTACCCAATCTCATAAAATTTTTCTTTTGCTATCTCTGGTTTAGTAAACCAAAAATAAATGGTGCCCCTGTTAACATTTAAACTCTTTGCCAATCGGGCAATGTTAATATTCTGCTTTACAAATACATCCTTTAAAATTTGGCCTTTGTGGTTTACCTGATTTTGCATTGTCATAATTACTTAATTGAACAAAATGAATAAGGTTAATGATGTAAATCTATTCACTAATTAGCACTAAGGCTATACCGTATTCATGGTATATTTTCCCAAATGAATAATTTATTTACCTAAATAAAAAAAACTTAAATACGTGTTACAACGTTAATACACCGTCCATTCAGAAGGGCGGGCTGGCACTAATTCAGTCTTTCCGTAAGTCGCATTGGGCTTGCTTAAATTCTGATAAATTATTACTACAAATTTGCAGGTGATTATAGATGGTGTTGCGCGTTCTAATCGGAGTTTTTTTGACATTTCATTTTTAACAGAATCAGGTATCATCATCTGTTCGTTAATTTTTGTTTTGTTTTTCAGCCTTAAAATATTCCGGTATTTTTTCTTTTCAATAAACTTTAACCTGGCAAATTATTTAACGGCAGCGTTCACATTATTGAGTGTTTTTTTGCCGCTCTTTGCTTTTTGCCGTGGCTATTTTGAGACAGATCACACCCTTTACCGCAACTTAACCCTCGCATGTAGTTTTATTATATTGTTTTTGCTAATTATCAATATCCAACGCGACCGGCAAACCAAAATGCTTGCTTTAAAAGCTACGCGTGATGCAGAACTGGCCGGGAACCGGATTGAAAAAACGGTAAATGACGCCAAAGAAAACGAACGCGAGCGAATATCTCGTGATTTGCATGATGACGTAGGGGCATCATTAAGTGCGCTAAAATTGCACTTAACAAGTGCCGGATACGTGGGTAATATTGAGGATCAAAACCACTCGATATCGCTTGTTTCTAAAATTGCAAATGATATACGGTTAATTACACATGATCTAATACCTCAGGATTTTAGCAACAGGGATCTTTTCACCAGTTTAGAAAGTAATTTTGACAACTTTAATAAAAAGGGAGATATAAAGTTCTCTTTAATAACCGAATGTAATGAAGCGAGTTTAGACTTTAAAGATTTTGCTGTTGTTAACTATCGGATCATTATGGAATTGGCTAATAATATCATCAAACACTCAGGGGCTACAGAAGCTTCCATACAAATTGCTGTGCTACCCTCATTAACGCAAATAATTGTTGAAGATAACGGTACTGGTATGACTAATACCGGAGAAAATGGTATAGGTTTACGTAATATATACTCTCGTGTGGAGTACTTGAAGGGTAAAGTAAGTATTGATAGTAGTTACAAAGGTACAACCATCATTATTAGTATACCCGCCAGCACTTATGGTCATGCCCAATAAAACTACACGTATAATTATAGCTGAAGACCATCCGACCTATTCCTTTGGGATTCAGCAAGTGCTTGTTGGAATAGACTATATTGAGGTTGTGGGGGTTGTAAATGATGGAAAACAACTATTACATTTTATTAATTCTATAGTACCCGATTTGATCTTAATGGACATTAACATGCCCAACTTAAGTGGTATAGATGCCGCAATAAGCGTAAAAAAGCATTATCCGGAGGTTAAAATCATTTTCCTAACTATGTATCAGGAGCGTTCTATAATTAACAAATGCATGCAGTACGGCGATGGTTATTTATCTAAATCGAGTACGGCAGATGAATTGACTACGGCAATTCAAAAAGTAATGTCTGGTGATATTTTTACTTTACCCAATGCCGAAACGTCCTCACCCCCAGGTCTCAACCAATCAATTAATGATGAATTGAGCAAAAAATATAAGCTAACAAAGCGCGAAATTGAATTGATCCTGCTCTTAAAAGAGGGAATGACCACTAAAGAAATTGCTGATAGCTTGTTTTTAAGCTTTTATACGATTGACACGCATAGAAAAAATATTTTCCGAAAACTCGAAGTAAAAAACCTGGCTGGATTAATAAATTTTGCCACGCAAAACAATATCGGACACTGACCAAAATATCATTCTATTTTTATTTAATTGGCTAACATTAGGTAGCATTTAATTATGAAATTCGTTAATAACTCATTTATTTGAAATCTTATTTATTTTGAAAAAATTTCTTTGATTATTGCCAAAATCGCAGAAAGGTGTTCAATCCGGCGAGCCTGATCCCCGCCAAGAGGGATGATTGAAAAATCATCCCTCTTTTTTTATATACCGACAAGTCATTTCCCATTGTAAAACATTTAAAAGGGGTTAGCTTATTGTAGTTACGATCAAATCCTGAAAGACGCTTTAAAATTAGCGATCATTGAAAAGGTGATCGACGATATGCCGGAACTACTGTCGGAAGATGGACTTGAAGCTTTAATTTGGCTGCAAAAATCATAACAACAATGCCGGCTCATTCGCCGGCGTTGTTGTTATTAAGATCACTGGTAGTAGAAATGCGCTTCGTGGGCTACTTTCAGACCGCTCATATCTCCACCGTTATAAAATATGATATATCCTCCTGAGCGGGATAGGCTATATCCTTGCAAAACATTAACCTTGACAGACAAACTATCATTAGGGTTAATAGAAATATAAGCTGAAGCAGGTGGCGGCATCATCCTTTTGGCCATCGGGCCTTTATAAAGCACCTCTTCTCCTTTTTCATTTTTGATATCCAAATATTTACTCATCAACGGCTCGAACGGAGTTTGCCACTTCAGGAATTTTTGAACGCTGCCGGTATGGTTGTAAACAGTAAAATTCAATAAAACGGAATCTCCGGCCTTAATGGTGTTTTTGATTTTCAGGATCGCAAACAACTCTTTTTCATTTGTCGTAGCAGGACTTTTCGCGGGGTTCTCTTTAACCGTATTAGTGCGCGTGCTACAGGACGCCGCAATTAGTAACAGGACGATTGCTGCCGGTAAATAAAGTAGTTTTTTCATGCAGATTTTGGTGTTTTTGCAAGGATAGACAATACAGACCGCAGTTAGTTTAAGTAAATTGGCTAATGAGCCACATAATTACCTTCAGTCCACATTTCATTCCGTACCTTTGCAGCTTATGAGGCAACTAAAGATCACCCAATCCATTACCAACCGCGAATCGCAATCGCTTGATAAATATCTGACAGAGATCGCTAAGGTAGATCTGATTACTGCGGAGGAGGAAGTGATCTTAACCCAAAAGATACGCGAGGGCGATCAGGTTGCCCTTGAGCGACTGGCAAAAGCCAACCTGCGCTTTGTAGTGTCGGTTGCTAAACAATATCAAAACCAGGGCCTGACTTTAGGCGACCTGATTAACGAGGGTAACCTGGGCCTGATCAAAGCGGCAGGCCGTTTTGACGAAACCAAGGGTTTTAAATTTATCTCTTACGCCGTTTGGTGGATCCGCCAGTCGATACTCACAGCGGTTGCAGAGCAATCGCGCATTGTACGCCTGCCGTTAAACCAGGTGGGGGCTTTGAACAAGATCCGCAATGCCTCGGCTGATTTAGAGCAACGTTTGGAACGCGCCCCTACTCCGGAAGAAGTGGCAGAAAACTTAGAAACCACGGTAGACAAGATTGCCGATTCCATATCTAACGCCGGTCGCCATGTATCAATGGATGCGCCATTCATCCAGGGCGAAGAAAATACCTTGCTTGATGTATTGCAGAGCGGAGATGCCGCCACAGATGATGACCTGATGATGGACTCGCTAAGTCAGGAGATCCGTCGCTCGTTAAGCTCATTAGCCGAGCGGGAACGCGAAATATTGGTATTATTGTTTGGGCTGAACGGCGTAGCGCCGCACTCGCTGGAAGAGATTGGTGAAAAATATGACCTGACCCGGGAGCGTGTGCGCCAGATTAAGGATAAAGCGCTGATGCGTCTTCGCCAGGGAACCAAGTCAAGGTTGCTGCAGTCTTATTTGTAGGCGTCGATATCAGCTATCCCTTTTTGGTAGCTCCAATCCATGCAAATCAGTAGCTGTCAAACGCGTTTTGGGTAAACTTTCGGGGTAATTATCTTTTATAAAGGCAACCAGGTTTTCACGGATGTAACACCGGAGGTCGAACGCCTGCGATGAATTTCTTGCACTCATCAGCGCACGCAGTTCTATCACTTTCTCTTTAATATCGGTTACCTGTAAAATGCCTACACGTTTATCCCAAAGCGGCGATTCGTTTAGCAGGCGTGTCAGTTCGTCGCGCAGTTTATTTACCGGCAGGGTATAATCAACATATAAAAATACGGTCCCTAATATTTCGGATGTGGTGCGCGTCCAGTTTTGAAATGGCTTTTCTATGAAATAATTGATCGGCAATATCAACCGGCGCTGATCCCAGATGTTCAGCACTACGTAGGTGAGCGTAATATCTTCTACCCTGCCCCATTCGCCTTCTACCACCAGCACATCATCAATACGGATGGGCTGCGTAAACGCGATTTGAAAACCGGCCAGTAAATTCCCTAACGATTTTTGCGCCGCAAAACCGATAATAATACCGCCCACCCCTACACCGGCCAGTAAACCGGTGCCTAACTTGCGTACGCTATCAAAACTTAACAAGATAATTGATATCGCTATCAGGATGATCATTACCATAGCCAGGCGGCGTATAAATTGAAGCTGGGTGCGGATCTTCCGCTCTTTTAAATTATCGGCCTTGTTAAAATCGTATTTGTGATAGATAAAATCCTCAAGGATTTGGATACCCTTGATCAACACATTGGCAAACGAGATGACCAGCAATATACCCAGCAAACGTTCCAGCTTAGCCTCGTACATATCTTTCAACGTAAGGAAAGGCAAAACAATGGTAAGCGTAAGCAGCGGCACAAAATGATTAAACGGCCCGCTCAGGTGGGTCAGCACTGATTTAAAGAACGAGTAATCGGATGTGTTTTTATAATAATGCAGCAGCGAAGTAATGATCAGCTTACCGATATAACCGATGATCAGTACCGCGCCAATTACCATGGTATTCCACAACCAGGGCGAAAAATGTTTAGACCATAATTCTAACTGCCTGTCCATTGTATCTTATAAAAATATTGGCCTGTCCAATTTCATAGCTATGCGGTAGGCCGCGTTCATTAAACCCACGTGGCTGTAGGCTTGCGGGAAGTTGCCCCACTGGCTGCCAGTTTTTTCGTCTACATCTTCGCTGAATAACATCAGGTGGTTACAGTATTTCATTAGCTTTTCAAACTCACGGATGGCATCATCCAGCCGGCCTACACAGGCCAAAGCCTCCACATACCAAAAAGCACAGATTAAAAATGTTGTTTTAGGCTTTCCAAAATCGTCCTGATGAATATAGCGATAAAATAATCCACCTTCCGTTTTTAATTCTTTTTCAAGCGCAATTAAATGGTCTTTTGCCTTTTGCGATGCCGGGTCGATGTAGTTCATCATAATAAGCTGCAAAGTACTGGCATCCAGGTGCGGACTGCCGGCGGCATGCGTATACACTTTGCGGATAGGGTCGTAACAGCTTTCAATATGCGCGGCAGCACGCTCTTTCAGGGCAACCGCTCTATCAACCAATTCCTGATTGCCTATGGTTTTGGCTATTTTTTCGGCAGCATTACAGCCCGCCCATTGGAACAAGTTACTATAGGCATGTACATAGGCCAGGTTTCTGAACTCCCAAATGCCGGCATCCTTTTCATCAATAGTCCGTTCTATTTTGCCGAGTAACGAACTGATCCATTTATCCGAATCCTTACGCTCGCTAAACACAAAACGATGATCGTTATAAAGCGGGAGCAGCGAGATCAGTACCTGCCCGTAAATATCGTTCTGCACGTGTTCTGATGCCTGGTTACCAATGCGCACCGGTTTGTTGCCCATGTAACCATCTAAGTGGTCCATTATTACTTCGGTCAGGTTCTTCTTCCCGGTAATGCCGTAAAGGGGTTGGTAACGGAAACTATCCCCTTCTGAAAACGAAATATCGGTTACATAGCTGAAGTATTTCTCCATCTCTTCAAAATGGCCGATGTGGTTTAGCGAGGTGATTACATAATAAGTATCGCGCAGCCAGCAATACCGGTAATCCCAATTACGTTCGCTGCCCGGGTACTCGGGTAAACTGCTGGTGCTGGCAGCTATAATTGCGCCCGTATCCTCGTACTGATGAATTTTTAACACCAGGGCCGACCGGATGACAAACTGCTGGTAAAACCCGGCTATGGACGAGTGTTTGATCCATAAGCGCCAGTAATCTTTAGTCTCGCGCAAAAACTCTTCGCAAGTGCTGGTTAAAGCACCTTCCAGTTCGGCGCCGTAATTGAGCAGCAGGTATTTTACCTCGTTCAGCGAAAAATATTCTTCATCTATCAGGTAAGTGATCGGGATGTTGCTGGTCAGCGTCATCTTCTCGCCGCAGCCGGTGTATTCAATAAAATCGCTGCCCTGTAAAAAATCCTGACGGGCGCGGCCGTAATCGCACACAGGGTTACATTTCACCCTGATGCGCGGGGTACCCTCTAAAGGCTCTATCTTTCTGATAAAAGTAAGCGGTTTAAAAAAGCGGCCGTGCTGAAAAAATCGCGGAGCGAAATCTGTGATACGATATTTGCCGCTTGCGCAAGTAATATCCGTACGCAGGATATTGGTATTTTCTAAATAATACTGATCTGACTCAAAATCGCCGACAGGCAAAATAGAAAACTCGCCGCCTTTATTTTTATCCAGTAAACCGCCAAAAACAAAGGGGCTGTCAAATCGGGGCCAGCACATCCACTCTACATTGGTATTTTTATTGATATGCGCCAGGAACGAGCAATTGCCAATAAGGCCGGTTTCATAGATATGTTTTTCCATCAATCAGTTTCAATTTACCTTAGCAACAACAAAAATTTGTAATTGTTAGCAGCAATTTGGTTTTGATTACAGGCTGATGCTTGTCTGAAAAAGCAGCAAGAGCCTTAAGCCACCGCTTGTTTCTCGGTTAAAATATGCAACGCATAAGCAATTTGATGCAGCTGTGCAGATTTGGATAACAAAACATCGCAGCCAAATTTATTAGAGAAGCGGGCTATCTGCGGTTCATCCGTCAGCATAACAATAGGCAGGTGGTGCGTTTTATTATCGCTTTTTAACTGGTGACAAATAGCGCCGCCGTTAATATCATTCAGGTAAAAATCTACAATCAGCGCATCCGGTGCGATGCTGTATAACGCATTTTGCAGATCATCCGGATTTTGTAATACACTAACTGCCAAATTTTTATCTGATAATTCCGAATCTAAAAACGCTAAAAGCTGCGCGTCTGTACTTAAAACTAATACTTTTTTCATGATGTATGTAACATTCCAATTGGTATGTAATCAACAACTCGGTACACTTTTGGTTTGTCATCCATTTATCTTTAAATGCATTTTTTTAATTAAAAAAACATTTTCCAAGCTTATTCATTTTAGGAGTATGACTACAATCTACCCCGGAAAACCTTATCCCTTAGGCGCCACATGGGATGGCGAAGGCGTAAACTTTGCACTATACGCCGATAATGCCACAGGCGTTGAGCTTTGTCTTTTTACAACAAAAGAAGATGAAGTGGAAACTAAAAAAATTAAACTGACCGAACGCACGCACCAAATCTGGCATTGCTATTTGCCTGATGCTAAGCCGGGTCAGCTTTATGGTTACCGCGTTGCCGGCCCTTACGAGCCACAGAACGGGCACCGCTTTAATCCCAACAAATTACTGATAGACCCTTACGCCAAAGCCATTGCCGGCACTATAGACTGGCACGATTCGCTTTTTGGATACGAGATAGGCAGCCCCGATGGGGACTTAAGCTATAGCGAAACTGATAGCGCTGCCTTCATCCCCAAATCTGTAGTGATAGATAATCATTTTGACTGGGGCGATGACGCTCAACTAAGTATCCCCTACCACAAATCGGTTATTTACGAGGCCCATGTTAAAGGCTTTACCAAAATGCATCCGGATATCCCCGAACATATTCGCGGTACGTATTCGGCCTTGTGCCATTCGGTAACTATTAAGTATCTGAAGGATTTGGGAGTTACGGCGATAGAATTAATGCCCATCCACCATTTTATTACCGACCGGGGCCTGAAAGATAAAGGACTGACCAATTACTGGGGTTACAACACCATCGGCTTTTTTGCGCCCGATGTGCGTTATGCCGGTAAAGGCGTTTGCGGCGAGCAGGTGCTGGAGTTTAAGCAAATGGTAAAAGAATTGCACAAAGCCGGTATTGAGGTGATATTGGATGTGGTTTATAACCATACCGGCGAGGGCAACCAAATGGGTCCGACGCTATCGTTCAAGGGTATCGATAATGCATCCTACTATCGTCTGGTTGAGGGCGACCAGCGTTACTACATGGATTATACGGGCACCGGAAACACCCTTAACGCCATGTTACCTAACGTGTTGCGCTACATTATGGATAGCCTGCGTTACTGGATTTTGGAAATGCACGTAGATGGTTTCCGTTTTGATTTGGCGGCCACGCTTGCCCGCGAACTGCACGAAGTTAACCGCCTCAGTGCCTTTTTTGATATCATTCACCAGGATCCGGTTATCTCGCAGGTAAAACTGATTGCCGAACCCTGGGATATTGGCGAAGGCGGTTACCAGGTGGGCAAGTTTCCTCCCGGATGGGGCGAATGGAATGGCAAGTATCGTGATTGCATTCGCGATTACTGGATTGGCGCCGACAGCATGCTGGGCGAATTTGCCCAACGCTTTACCGGCAGTCCCGATCTGTACCAGGACGATTACCGTAAACCAACCGCCAGCATTAATTTCATTACGGCGCACGATGGTTTTACACTTAACGATCTGGTATCGTACAACGATAAGCATAACGAGGCCAACGGCGAGGACAATAACGATGGTGAAAGCCATAACCGATCTTGGAACTGCGGCGAGGAAGGACCAAGCGAAGATCCTTTGGTTAACGAATTACGTAATCGCCAAAAAAGGAATTTACTAACCACCATGTTTTTATCGCAGGGGGTACCTATGCTGGTAGCCGGCGATGAGTTAGGCCGCACACAGCAGGGAAACAACAATGCCTATTGCCAGGATAATGAAACTAGCTGGTTAAATTGGTCGGCTGCCGATGATAGCCTGCTTAATTTCACTAAAAAGTTGATCCAGTTCCGGAAAGATCATCCGGTGTTTCGCCGTCGCCGCTGGTTTCAGGGGCAACCCGTAAAAGGTAAGGGACTGGAGGATATTGCCTGGTTTTTACCCGAAGGCACCGAAATGGAAGACGAAAACTGGAACCATGATTTTGCCCGCTCGTTAGGTGTATTCCTGAACGGTCGCGGCATCCACTCGGTTGGGCCTAAAGGCGAGCAGATTATAGATGATAGTTTTTACATCATCTTCAACGCCCATCACGAATCGCTGGATTACAAACTGCCCGAAAAAATTTACGGCAAGCAATGGTCGAAAGTGCTGGACACTGCCGATGATAATGCCGAACCTCAAAAACTGAACGACGAGGATAACATCTGCGTGCAAGCCCGCTCTATTGTGGTATTGCAGCATCCTTTAATCCATCACGATGATAACAAGCACTAAAAAATGAATCTACTCCCCGGCATTAGTTTATTGGCAGATGGCAGCGCTAACGTGGTGTTATGGGCGCCTTATGCTCAAAAAGTAGCGTTAGCGCCGGTTAATGGGCAGGCTATTCCGCTCGAGAAAAAAGAACGCGGCTACTGGCAATTGCAAACCCGGGAAATTAAACCTAACGACACTTATTGGTTTACCGTAGATGACCAAAAGCTGCCCGATCCCGCATCCCGGTTTCAGTCCGAAGGCGTACACGGTCCGTCTTGTTTTATCGATCTAAACAGTTTTAAAAGGACCGCTGGCGATTGGGAAAATCATCCCTTAGAACAATACCTGATCTATGAATTACATACCGGCACATTTAGCGTCGGGGGGGATTTTGCAGGGATAATTGACAAGTTGCCTCATTTAAAATCCTTAGGTGTTAACGCTATAGAAATTATGCCGGTGGCCCAGTTCCCCGGCGAGCGGAACTGGGGTTACGATGGTGTTTTCCCTTACGCTGTTCAAAACAGCTATGGTGGGCCGGAAGGTTTAATGGCTTTGGTAGATGCCTGCCACCAAAACGGAATAGCTGTAGTGCTTGATGTTGTGTATAACCACATTGGCCCCGAAGGCAATTACTTCCCGCAGTTTGGCCCTTACTTTACCGATAAATACCATACCCCCTGGGGCAACGCCGTTAATTTTGATGATGCCGGTTGTGACGAGGTGCGTAATTACTTCATACAAAACGCACTGATGTGGTTCAGGGATTTCCGTATTGATGCTTTGCGGTTAGATGCCGTGCACGCTATAAAAGATTTTAGCCCCGTGCATTTTTTACGCGAGTTGAAGCAGCGGGTAGATGAACTGATGCAGGAAACCGGTCGCACGCATTACCTTATTGTAGAATCGGACCTGAACGATACCCGTTTTATTGAGCCGCTGGCCGATAAGGGTTTTGGTATGGATGCGCAATGGATAGATGAATTTCACCATGCCCTGCGGGTTAGCGCCGGCGGCGAGCGTAACGGGTACTATGCTGATTTTAACGGCATTGTTCATTTGGCTAAGGCTTACGATTGCGCTTATGTGTACGATGGCATCTATTCGCCAGAGCGGCAAAAAACCTTCGGTACCAAAACAACCGGCAGGCCTGGCAGCCAATTTATAGTATTCTCGCAAAATCACGATCATGTAGGCAACCGCATGCTGGGCGAACGCAGCAGCACGCTGTTCAGCTTCGAGATGCAAAAATTAATGGCGGCAACGTTAATGGTTAGCCCCTTTATCCCCATGCTGTTTATGGGCGAAGAATGGAGCGAAACAAACCCGTTTCTCTACTTTGTGAGCCATACCGATGAGGACTTGATAGCGGCAGTGCGCAAGGGCCGTAAGGAAGAGTTTAAAGCTTTTCACGCTCAGGGTGAGGCGCCGGACCCACAAGCCGAAGATACTTTTTTAAAATCTAAATTAAATTGGGACAATGTAGATAATGACCAACACCACGTTATGCTGAAATACTACAAGTCCCTTATAGCCCTGCGTAAACAGTTGCCCGCCCTGCATCAGTTAAACCGGGATAATTTAAAAGTGACCTATAACGAAGAAAAGCAAACCCTGCAACTGCACCGCTGGCATAACGATCAGCATGTTTTTTGCCTGATGAATTTCAGCAGCGAGCAACGGGCTCTGCACCTGTTTGCCGATGAAAGCGAACTCAAACAAATCTTTAATTCCGCCGCTACCGAATGGAACGGACCAGGGTCGGTTGCTACGGATGGTCGCGTTACCATCCAACCGCAGGCTATTATTATTTATACAAACAACCATGTTTAACCCGGTATCAACCTATCGTATTCAGTTCCATAGCAATTTTACGTTTAAAAATTTTGAGCGCATCATCCCCTATCTGCACAAACTGGGCGTTAAAACAATTTACGCTTCGCCGATTTTTAAGTCGGTACCCGGCAGCATGCATGGTTATGATGGTGTTGATCCGTTAACCATTAACCCGGAGATAGGCACCCTCGACGAGTTGAAAAACATCAGCCGTATTTTGCATGCCAATGGTATGAGCTGGTTGCAGGATATCGTGCCTAATCACATGGCTTTCCATCCGGATAATCCCTGGCTAATGGATGTACTGGAGAACGGCCCTTCATCTCCCTACAAAAACTATTTTGATCAGCACCTCGCCGACGAAGATTTCTTTTCAGGCTCCATCATGGTGCCATTCCTGGGCGATAGTTTAACCGAAACAATTGATAAAGGCCAACTTACGGTAGTACAGAATCAGGGTAAACTAAAACTAAATTATGCAGGTCAGTTTTGGCCGCTAAATGCGCAGTCTGTTGAGCAATTAAAAGGCATCAAATTAGCCAAAGTTAATGCGGATAAAGCGCTGTTAAATACCATTGCCACAAGCCAATATTACCGTCTGTGCAGCTGGCAGGAGACCGATAGCCAAATCAATTTCCGCCGTTTTTTTACGGTTAATGGTTTGATCTGTTTAAACATACAGCGTCAGGATGTATTCGATCATTTCCACCAACTGATTAAAAATCTGTTGCAATCTAATATTATTCAGGGCCTGCGGATAGATCATATCGATGGCTTGTACGACCCTGCCGGGTATCTTGAAAAGCTTAGGACCATGGCCGGCGATGAAACCTACATAGTAGTAGAAAAAATACTGGAACCGGGCGAAAAAATGGAGCACTGGCCTATGCAAGGCAATACCGGTTACGATTTTTTAGCCACCGTAAATAACCTATTCACCACCCGTAAAAGCGAGGAAGCTTTCAACCGATTTTACCAAAGCCTGATGGCAGAAGATATCCCCGTTCATCAGCAAATAGCAAATAAAAAAGCCCATATTTTAGACCGGCACATGGCAGGCGAGTTAGACAACCTGACTAACCTGTTTTTTAAACTCAATCTAAACGATGAATCTAAAGCGAGTTTAGCAACGATCTCGCATGTCAAACAAGCCATTGCGCAACTGCTCATCAAATGCCCGGTCTATCGTTTTTACGGCAACCAAATGCCGCTAAAAAAAGAAGATCGTAAAACTTTAAAGGCTCTTTTTAAAAGCGTTACAGATAGCCATAACGAGTTATCATCGGCGGTAAAAATCCTGCAAAAAGCTTTGCTTAAAAGCCCCAAACAAGGCGATGAAGATTATAACAGCCGCGCCTTGCGGTTTTACAAGCGCATTATGCAATTTACCGGCCCACTGATGGCCAAAGGGGTTGAAGATACGCTGATGTACACCTACAACCGTTTTATAGACCACAACGAGGTAGGCGATGCACCCGATGCTTTTGGCATTTCTATCGACACTTTTCACAAAAAAATGGAATGGCGCCAAAAGCATTGGCCACTTAGCTTAAACGCCACCGCCACGCACGACACCAAACGCGGGGAGGACGTACGCGCCCGTTTAAACGTACTCACCAACCTGCCCGACGAATGGCTGGACCAACTGCGCGAATGGCAAAAAATAAACTTCGATCTGAAAACGAACGGCGCACCCGACCCTAACGACGAACTGTTTATTTACCAAACGTTGATCGGTGCCTACCCTATGCCCGGCCAGGGCGATGATGATTTTGCAGAACGCTTATCAGCCTATTTGCAGAAAACTTTGCGTGAGGGTAAGCAACACTCTGATTGGGCTAATCCTAACGAGGAATATGAGTTAAGCGTACAAAAATTTGCAAAAGAAATATTGAATAAAAACGGTGTTTTTTGGCCAAAATTTGTTAATTTTCATCAAAAAGTCGCTGATTTCGGTGTAGTTAATTTGCTATCGCAAACGCTGCTGAAATTAACTTGTTCGGGGGTGCCCGACGTTTACCAGGGTTGCGAACACTGGGATTTCAGCCTGGTAGATCCGGATAACAGGCGACATGTAAATTATAAATTACGCGATAAATATCTCCGTCAAAATAAAGCCCCCGGCAAGCTTTGGGAAGATCGTCTTAACGGGCAAATCAAAATAAAACTGGTTCAAACCCTGCTCAAATTTCGGGCGGCCTACCCCCTGCTTTTCAGCGATGCGGAATATCTGCCGCTGCAAACCATCGGGAAACACAAGGATCATATTTTAACCTTCGCCCGCAGGCATCGCGATACCTGGCTGGTTATTGCAATTCCCTTAAATGTGGCTACCATTTGCAAAAAGCACGAATGCGAAATCAACCAAATCGACTGGGCAGATACCGCCATTATTATGCCCGCCGGTGCCCCGGATAGCTACGAGCATTTATTATCCGGACAGAAAAATAACTATAAAGACATCATTAAGATACAGGATATCTTTACCGATATGCCATTAGCTGCCCTGAAATTGGAGCGCCCAAAAAATGGCCGTGGAAGCGGGGTGTTAATGCATATCACTTCACTCCCATCAAACTTTGGCGTAGGCGATTTAGGGCCAGCCGCCAAGAACTTTGCCGATACGCTGCACAAAGCGCATCAAACCTATTGGCAAATTTTGCCTGTCAGCCCAACAAGCGCTAAAGATGGGCACTCGCCTTATAGCGCTTATTCAAGTCGTGCAGGTAACACTTTGTTAATTAGTCCGGAGTTGTTGTTTGCCGATGGTTTATTGAGTAAAGCCGATATAGATTTTTACGGTTTATCATCGACCAGTAAAGTTGATTTTGAACAGGCGGCAAGGGTGAAAAATAGTTTGCTGGATTTGGCCTGGTTTAATTTTAGTCGACTAAGCGATGAAACAATCCAATCAGATTTTGAAGTTTTTTGCAAACGCGAAGCAGATTGGCTGGACGATTATGCCCTGTTCCTAACCATCAAACAACAGCATCAGGATAAAGCCTGGCACCAGTGGCCGATAGGTTTAAAAGCACGCAAACCACAAGCATTAACGCAGTTTATAACTAAAAACGGCGAAGCGATTACAAAAGCCAAGTGGCTGCAATATATTTTTGATAAGCAATGGCAGCAGCTGAAAAAGTACTGCAATAATTTAGGCATCAGCTTATTTGGCGACCTGCCTTTTTATATGAGTTATGATTCGGTTGATGTTTGGGCTAATCCCCAATATTTCAGTCTCAATCAAAAGTATGAACCTGAAACGGTTGCCGGTGTACCACCCGATTATTTCAATGCCGACGGGCAATTGTGGGGCATGCCGGTTTACAACTGGGCTAAACTAAAAGTCGATAACTATGCATGGTGGGTTAACCGGATCCGAAAAAATTTAGCCTGGTTCAATTTGCTTCGTTTAGATCATTTCAGGGCTTTTTCGGCTTACTGGGCAGTTCCTGCAACTGATAAAACGGCCATTAACGGTACATGGCTACCCGGGCCGGGCGCAGATTTATTCAAGGTATTAAAAAAAGAATTTGGCAAACTGCCATTTGTGGCCGAAGACCTGGGCGAGATTGATGAGCCGGTTAGGCAGCTGCGCGATCAATTTAAATTACCGGGGATGAAAGTTTTGCAATTTGCCTTCGGCGATGATTTACCCTATTCTGAACATGCCCCGCATCATCATGCCGAAAACTACCTGGTTTATACCGGCACGCATGATAACAATACCACACGGGGTTGGTACGAGAACGATATCAACAAGCGGACCATCAGGCAGATAGCAACCTACACCGGCACTAAAATAAAAGCCGACCAGGTAAGCAAACATATGATACAACTTGCTTTCGCATCGGTTTGTAAAATTGCCATTGTGCCCCTGCAAGATCTGTTGAACCTGGATAATCGTTCTCGTATGAATATGCCTGCTTCAACATCCGGCAACTGGACCTGGCAGGCCACAAATCACAACTTAAATCAGATACCGGTGAAATGGCTTAGGGAACTTACCCAACTGTATCAGCGGTAGGTAACATGGGAAAATGGCTTGTTAATTAGCGGCTTTTTGTCGTTTAAAAGCCATTTCTATTAAAATAGATGTTACAACTTGTATTTCAGTAAAGTTGATTGTTATCTTTGTATAAGCTATTTCACGTTAGGAGTTTTCCATGAAAAAAATAGGATTTTTATCATTCGGGCATTGGTCTAACCACCCGTCTTATCAAGCCCGCACAGCGGCCGATACGCTGCTGCAATCCATCGATTTGGCTGTCGCTGCGGAAGAGATTGGCGTAGATGGCGCCTACTTTCGCGTGCATCATTTTGCACGTCAGCTGGCCTCACCGTTTCCGTTACTTTCGGCTATCGGGGCTAAAACATCAAAGATTGAAATTGGGACCGGCGTAATTGATATGCGTTACGAGAACCCTTTATATATGGTTGAAGACGCCGGTGCTGCCGACCTGATCTCCGGCGGGCGATTGCAATTGGGCATCAGCAGAGGGTCGCCGGAGCAGGTGATTGAAGGCTGGCGCTATTTTGGCTACGAACCTATTGAAGGTGAAAGCGAAGCCGATATGGGCCGCCGGAATGCCATGCAGTTTTTGCAAAGGCTGAACGGTATTGGCTTTGCCGAGCCAAATCCAAACCCAATGTTTCCGAACCCGCCGGGGCTGTTACGTTTAGAACCACATTCGGAAGGTTTACGCGAACGGATTTGGTGGGGAGCTGCATCAAACGCTACCGCTATTTGGGCTGCAGAAAACGGTATGAACCTGCAAAGTTCAACCCTGAAATTTGACGAGAACGGTAAGCCTTTTCATATTCAACAAGCAGAGCAAATTCGTGCTTATAAAGAAGCCTGGAAAAAAGCCGGACATGAACGCGAGCCGCGGGTTTCGGTAAGCCGCTCAATCTTTGCGCTGGTGAACGATCAGGACCGTTATTACTTTGGTCAGCAAGGCAAAAGCGCCGACAGCTTTGGATACATCGAACCTGAAACACGTGCGGTTTTTGGCAGAAGCTATGCCGCGGAACCCGATCAGCTAATCAAACAATTAGCCGAAGACGAGGCCATTCAGGAAGCAGACACTGTTCTGTTAACCATCCCCAACACCTTAGGGGTTGATTATAATGTGCATGTGCTATCTGCTATTTTAGAGCATGTTGCACCGGGCTTAGGCTGGCGTTAAGCTATCACAGATAAACTAAAAAATGGGTGCCGGATTAAATACCGGCATCCATTTGTGTTTTAAAGCCCTACTTTAATAGTCTGTACCCGTCCTTTATAATCTTCTAAAGTAATAACCGGCTTAGCGCCTGCTTTTTGGGCCTGATAGTCAATAGTAAATGTTTTAGTATCCCCCGGCAATACCGAAAAATAATTATCCTGGTAAAACACGGGTAATACTTGCTGTTTGGCTTGACTATTTAATAACACAACCCGGTTAAAAAAGCTGACAGGCGCACCGGCAGGGTTAACGCAGGTAACCTGTATTTGTCCGTTTTTCAATTGTTTGGCTTTCACTGTTAGCTTGCTTTCAGGCAACTCATTTAAACCTGAATAATTACCGCCTGCATCGGGCAGCCAGTAAAAGTTGTTGCTGAGCACTTTGTTTTTATCCGATAATTGCAATACTAAAAACGAACCCTTAGCTGCGCTCAACTCATCTACCTGCTTTTTAATGGTGGCGATGTTTGCATAAGCGGTCTCGGCCACATTGCAGGTTTGTTGTAATAACACGGTAGCTTTGCCTTGCATATCATAACTCTTTACCGCTAACGTAAGTGCTGTTTTGGGGGTAAAACTATTGTTCACCAACATTACAGCGCCGTTGGTGGCGTTATACATGGCATGCACCGGCTCGCTGCCCGAGCGTAAGCCAAACAGGCAGGCGTTGGGGTCGAGATAGTAATCATACATCTGCCCGCGCATGGCTGTCCATGGATTTTGGGTTTTCCAGATGATGGTTCCGGTATACCAATCCCACATATGCGAGCTGAAACCTTCCATCAAGCCGCGATACTGATCGTAATTAACGAGTTGCGCTTTTTTAGTAAAATCTTTTACGCTGGTTGGGTTACCGTACGGACTAATAAAATTATCATAGCCAATGTAGTGGTGATAATTCCAAACTGAATCTACTTTTTCATGTGGTCTACTGCTCTTAGTCCCGGCCGTGTACTCCGGAGCTACCAGGTTTTCGTCAGGAATAAATCTTTTTAACGATTCGATATCTCCCACCCCTACCGAACCAACTTCCGAATTAAACGGATAAGTTTTCTGATCCCAAAAAGTAGCTATCTTTTGAATGCCGTAAGGCCCGTCGCCGTTAACGCCTTTTTCGTTTTTAGACATATCCAACGAGTTAGAGAAATCTACAAACCAGCGGGTACCATCCAATTGCGGCATCAGCGTATCGCGCAGCGGCTTTAAAATATCATCGGGCGGGGTTATCTCGTTGCCACCACACCAAATGGCCAGCGAAGGGTGGTTACGTACCATTTTGATCATATCCGCAGCAGATGTCAGCCATAATTGATGATCGTCCGGATATTTACGCCTTGCTTCTTTGCTCTCCAGTTTTTTAGGATCATCCCAACGGCCGTTACAATCGCCCGACATCCACAGGTCCTGGAAAACCAGCAGACCATACTTATCACAAGCCTGGTAAAACTCAGGCCGCTCAACTAACGCCCCGCCCCAAATCCTGATCAGGTTTAAATTCATATCGCGGTGGTATCGCACTTCTGCATCATAGCGCTGCTTGGTGAACCGCAGCATCGCGTCGGAGATAATCCAGTTGCCGCCTTTAATAAAGATCTTTTGTCCGTTCACCAATGCCTCGCGGCTGCTGGTCTTTGCGTTCCATTGGGTTTGTATTTCGCGTACGCCAACGCTGACCGTTTGGCTGTCGGATACCGTTTTATTATTCTCGGTAAAACTGATATGCAGCGGATATAAATGCTGCTTACCATAGCCCGCCGGCCACCACAGTTGCGGATTTTTAAGGGTGTAATCGGGCAGTTTAACTTCGTCAGAGCTATTTGCCGCAAGCGTAACCTTAATGCTGATTTTTTGCCCGGCCAGCGTATAGCTCAACAAGCCGTTTACAGGTTTATTGGTACTGTTTTGTAAGGTTGCCGATACTTTAATGATAGCCGGTTTTTGATTTCCTTCCGGATAACGTTTGCCATCAACAAGTGTCACTACGTGTGGATCGGATAAACTTACTTTGCCGCTGTAGGCGATGTAAACTTTATCCCAGATCCCGGTATTCCGGTCGCGGATGGGGCGAATCCAGTCCCACCCGGCGGTGTATTGGGTGCCTACACCTTTGGCTATCACACCATCGCCACCCTGGCCACCGTTAGGGTTCCCAACCGGGTCGGGCGGATAAACGATTACCGCCAAACGGTTTTTCCCTGTTTTTGAGAGCAGCGATGTGATGTTAAATGCCTTACGCAAAAACATGCCCTGGTAAGGCGTGGTGTTAACCTGTTTGCCGTTTAAAAAGATATCGCAACTGTAATTTATCCCCCTAAACTTTAGCCATACTTGTTTGCCGGTTACTACCGGTTTCTCGTTAAAATCTTTTACAAACCAGTAGGTGTAGTATTCACGGCCCACATTATAAATATCCGGGATGTGGTTATTATTCATCCCGTAAAAAGGGTCGGAGATTTCTTTATTGGCCAGCATAGAGGTTAGCACGGTACCCGGGACAATGGCTTTTTTCCAGCCATTTAAAGCAAATTGCGGGTTAGACAAGGTCAGTCCATCAGCGCTGATTTTTGCGCGTGGGATACATTGCCAGCCGCTGTTTAGCTCGTATTGTTTTTGCGCGAAAGCAGAGTTAACTATCAAAAACAAAAGAAGAAGCAATGCTGATTGCCGGAACGAAATGGGTGATTTTTGATACATAAGGAAAAGAAAACAGGTCGGGTTAAGTTACATTTAAATCTGCAATTTTTGTAATCGAGCCAGACTGGCCCTATCTGGTTTTCCACATGGGTTGACGGTAAGCGTTATGTTGTTTAGTTTCGCCGGTGGATGAAAGTAATCATTGCAGAGAAGCCTTCGGTTGGGCGGGAAATAGCGCGTGTGTTTGGAGCAACCACAAAAAAGGATGGCTATTTAGAGGGTAAGGGCTATACTTTTACCTGGGCCTTTGGGCATCTTTTACAATTAGCCGCACCGCAGGAGTATGGCTATTACGGTTGGAGCGTGCAAAATCTGCCCATGCTGCCACCCAAGTTTAAACTTTGCGTACGCAAACAAAGCGGCAAAGAAGATACAGGCGCTAAAAAACAATTAGAGATCATCCGCAGGTTATTTGACGAAGCAACCGAAATTATAGTAGCTACCGATGCCGGGCGCGAGGGAGAACTGATCTTTCGCTATATCTACTATTTCCTGAAATGCAAAAAGCCTTTTAAACGTTTATGGATCTCTTCGCAAACAGACGAAGCTATTAAAGATGGTTTCCGCAACCTGAAACCGGGATCGGATTACGATACGTTGTTTAATTCGGCGCATTGCCGTTCGCAGTCGGATTGGTTGGTGGGCATGAACGCTACGCAGGCGCTGAGCTTAGCATCGGGCAATAAAGGGGTACTGTCTTTAGGCCGGGTACAAACGCCAACCCTGGCCATGATTTGCGCCAGATATTTAGAGAACCGGGATTTTAAGCCTGAAACTTATTTTCAGGTTGCTATTTTCCCGCAGAAGGATGAGCAGACTTTCAGAGCTATTTCGCCCAAAAACTTCAAGACTAAAGAAGAAGCCCAAACTATTTTAGATGCCGTAACTGCCGTTGGAAACGTAAGCAGCGTAGAAGCCAAGCCCCGTAAAGAACCGCCACCCCTGCTACACGATTTGAGCAGCCTGCAGCAGGAAGCCAATAAAAAGAAAGGCTTTACAGCCGATCAAACGCTTAGTCTTTTACAGAGCTTGTACGAGGGCAAACTGGTTACCTATCCGCGTACCGGTAGCCGTTATATTGGCGACGATGTTTTTGCCCAGGTACCTGATCTGATTACCAAACTTAGCGATCATCCCGATTTTGGCAATCAGGCCACTATTTTAAGCGGAGCCAAGCTGAGCAAACGAAGCGTTAACGCCAAGAAGGTAACTGATCACCACGCCATCCTAACCACGGGAGAAAAGCCATGGCAGCTATCGCCCGATTTGCAGGCCGTTTATAACCTGGTTGCAGGCCGCATACTGGAGGCTTTTCATGGCGATTGTATCAAGGAGATCACCAAAATCACGGTCGTATCGGGTAATCCGTTTGTGGCCAGCGGTACCGTAATTCAAACACTGGGCTGGCGGGCTGTATTTAACGATACCGAGGAAGATAAAAAAGACGAAGATAACGCCACACTGCCTAAGGTAATACATGGCGAAGATTTACCCGTTACCGATAAAGCCATATTAGAAAAACAAACCAAGCCCAAACCGCTCTATAACGAGGCGACCCTGCTAAAAGCGCTTGAAACCGCAGGCAAAGAGATTGAGGATGAGGAACTGCGCGAGGCGATGAAAGCGGGCGGACTGGGTACACCCGCAACCCGCGCTGCCATTATAGAAACGCTATTAACCCGCAAATACATTCTGCGCGAAAAGAAAAACCTTGTCCCTACTCCTACCGGGCTGGCTGTTTACGAGGTGGTTAAACACCAACGCATTGCCCAGGCCGAACTGACCGGCAGCTGGGAAAAACGACTGGAAGAAATCCGCGGTGGGGCTTCCGTCAGTGCTTTCCAGGAAGAGATTAAAGCCTACACGCGCGAAATTACTGCCGAGCTGCTCCGTTCGGGGAAAATGGCGACCGTACCAGCTTAATCACGGCTACTTCCGGCCACATCCCTATCCTGCCTTTTAAGCCTAAAAAGCCGAAACCGCGGTTAACGTATAAATAGCGACCGGCACGTTCGTACAAACCGGCCCATTGCTTATAAACGTATTGTACCGGGCTCCATTTCAGTCCCCAAAAATCAATACCAAACTGCATGCCGTGGGTGTGGCCCGATAGCGTAAGATGCACGTGTTGATGATGATCTAAAGTAACGCCCTCCCAATGCGAAGGATCATGCGAGAGCAGGATCTTAAAGGCATCGTCAGCTACCGTCAGGGTAGCTTTAGCCAGGTCGCCATATTTATGGAAGCCGCCTTTACCCCAGTTCTCTACACCTAATAAAGCAATCTCTTCATTATTTTTTTTCAGATTAACCGCCTCATCCAGCATCAGTTTAAAACCAATTTCGCCATGAATTTGCTTCAGTCGAGCCAGATTAGCCGTTTTAGCTTCAGGGCTTTCCCATTGGATGTAGTCGCCATAATCGTGATTACCTAAAACCGAATACTTGCCCATCGGCGCTTTCAGGCCTGCAAATGCTTTAATCCAGGGTTCCATTTCGGTAGCCTTATTATTAACCAAATCGCCGGTAAAGAAAATCACATCGCTGTTTTGAGCGTTGACCAAATCCAAACCTTTCTGTACACCGGCAGCGTCGGTAAAACTCCCCGAATGTACATCGGTGATCTGCGTGATGGTAAACCCGTCAAACGCTTCCGGTAAGTCCGGGAAGGCGATAGTTTCACGGCGCACACGATAAAAATGCCGCCCGCGGGTAATCCCGAATAGTACTACTCCGAAAATTGCAACGGCTATCGTTAAAGCCAGTTGACTTACCCAAGCCCCATGCGGCGGGAAGCCACGAACTACACGGGTAAGATCTTCTAACAGTAAAACGGGGAGCGCAACAAGGCGCGGTATAAATGATAACAGCATCAGCCCCATTACCCAGGTAATTAACGTTTGCTGTAGTTTGCTGCCCCGTTTAATAAAAAGCATACTCACCAAACCAGCCATAAGAATGATATCGATAAGCCAATAAAGTGCGGAGTAATGATCGCCAAAGATGGTTTGTATTGCGCGATAAAAATAAAAGTCGGTCACCAGCCAAAGCAGGATGATGAGGGGAAGTCGTTTTGCCATGATGAGATAGACGTATGGGGATCAAAAACATTTTAAGCATTTGGCCTAAATGATTTTTCTATGACAAATTTCATATTAAGTTAACATTTAATCCGTATATTGTTTGCTCACCTTAAAGAAACAGCTTATGAAAACAGTACCTGCCCTAAGCTTTTTAGCCCGGTTAACGGATAAAATCCGCCCTTCAGACCTGCTGCATAGCGAACACCGTTCGACCGTAAGGTTACACATCGAAAGTTTTTTAACGGAGACCGGATTTGATCGTTTGCAATTTGGCCGTCACATCCGTACGGAGATTAACGAACTGCGCGAATGGTTATCTGAAGCAAAAGAACTTTCGGTAGATGCACTGACCGAAATTTGCGGTATGTTTCATATCAGCATAGGCGAATTGGTGGCCGAATAGGTTAATTAAACGTCATCCTGAACGCTACCGGCGTATACTGCGTTTTAGATTTAAACAATTTACTGAACGACTGAACATGTTCGAAACCGAGGCCATAGGCAATCTCGCTGACGGATAATTCGGTGGTGGATAATTGTGCTTTGGCTTTTTCTATCAGCTTTTCGTGAATGTGCTGCTGGGTATTTTGCCCGGTCAGTGTTTTTAGCAGGCTACTAAGGTATTTAGGCGATAAATTTAATTGCGCTGCAACATCGTGCACATTTGGCAACGTTCCATTGTCAAATTGCTGATTTAGCAAATGCTCCAACCGTTCAAGAATTTGATGATTGGCTTTCTCCCTGGTAATAAATTGCCGGTGGTAAAAGCGATCGGCATAATTAAGCAGGGTTTCGATATGCGAGAGGATAATGCGTTTGCTGAACTGGTCGATATTCGCGCGGCTTTCATGCCGGATATTTTGCAATAGTTGAATAAGTGTTTCTTCCTCCTTAGGCGATAGAAATAAGGCTTCGTGAACCGAATAATCCCAAAAATCATAAGTCCTGATTTGCTGCGCTAACGGGCTGTTCCAAAGTAAATCGGGATGGATGAGTACCATCCATCCCGATTGTTGTAATATCTCCGTATCGGGTGCAAACCTCAAAACGCATCACCTGCCCCGGCGCCACAAACGATAGGATGCCGTTATTATAATCGTAAGCTTGCTGGCCATACTTTAAGCGCACCTCGTTAGCGTTAGCCACATGCTTTAAGCCGATGGCATAAAAATCATACATCCAGCTAATGGGCTCGTCAATAACCATCCTACCCACTTCCTGCACCTCAAACACCGTTATTAACGGATGCTCGGGTGGCGGCAATTGCCGGTAGGCTAAAAATTCGCTAATGCTACGGAAACGGATCATTCGTTTTCTTTTCTTATCTCCAATACAATTTTACCACTTACATGTTTTGTTTCAGCATCCTTGTGGGCATCTGCCACTTGCGCTAAAGGATAAACTTTGCCTATTACAGCCCGCAATTTACCATCGTTAATCATTTGCGTGGCGCCTGCTAAGGTAGAAGTATAAGTCATACTCCCACCGCCTACATGCGTAGCGGTAGCACCTTTTTTTGCCAGCGCAGCCAGCAACTCCTCGCTCAGCGGATTATCCAGTTGCGTATCTACAAAAATACCGCCCGGTTTTAATACCGCTGCCGATTTTAAATTCACCGCGTTATCACGCACCGGCGAGGCGTTAAACACCAGATCAATAACATGGTTAAACGCTGCAAAATCCTGGTCTTTATAATTTAGCACTTCATCTGCCCCCAACTCTTTCAACAGATTAAAATTATAGGGCGATGCTGTGCCAATTACATAAGCGCCTTTTGCTTTGGCAATTTGTACCGCTAAACTCCCTACCCCACCGGCAGCGCCATGTATCAATACTTTTTGCCCATCTGTTACCTTGCCCATATCTACAATCCCGTTCCAGGCAATTAAAGCGCATGATGGCAGTGCCCCGGCTTCGTTAAAACTGATATGTTCCGGCATCGGCGAAAATTGCTGTGCTTTTGCCACAATATATTCGTTATAAGCGCCATCGCCCGGGAAATTCGGTACGCCGTAAACTTTATCGCCCGGCTTAAAAGCAGTAACCTCTGCACCAATAGCCTCTACTACACCGGCTGCATCCAGGCCTAAGCCCAAAGGCAGCTTTAAGAAAGGGCGTAACAAATCGTTCCCTCCCTGCCTAATGATATAATCCGCCGGGTTAACGCTGCTGGCGTATACTTTTATCAATATCTCATCGGCAGCCGGCACTGGTTTGGGCAACTCTGTCAGCTCCAAAACTTCCGGTCCGCCAAATTCCTGAATTCTAATACCTTTCATAATTTTTATTTTTTTTCAAAGGTCGGGAAGCTACGATTACAAGATTTAACCATAATACCTTTTGTGTTAGCCGGAATGCCGCGCCTTACCAAAATTATTTTTTCAAAATAAATTTGCGAAACCAAATAGTTGCACATATATTTGCAATCAAATAGTTGCACAATGGAAACCAGACGAGATATTTTTCAGGCGATAGCCGACCCAACAAGGCGGGCCATCATAGCCCTGATAGCTTTACAGGCAATGACACCTAACGCCCTTGCCGAGCATTTTGACTCCACCCGTCAGGCTGTTTCTAAACATCTGCGCATTTTAACCGAGTGCGAATTAATCACTCAAAAACAACAGGGCCGCGAAATTTATTACCAATTAGAGATAGACAAGATGAAAGAAATTGACAAATGGCTTAAACAGTTCCGCGAGATCTGGGAAAATCGCTTCAATCAACTCGACGACTTATTATCTAACTTAAAAAACCAACAAAAATGAGATCAGCACTATTATTCGACTTCACTGTCGACAAACAGACCAACACCATCAACGTAAAACGTGAATTTGCTGCCGCCCCTGCCCTGGTATGGGATGCGTGGACCAAAGCTGAATTGCTTGAAAAATGGTGGGCTCCAAAACCATGGCACGCCGAAACGAAATCAATGGATTTTAAAGACGGCGGCCACTGGCTGTACGCTATGGTAAGTCCCGAAGGCGAAAAGCACTGGTGCAAAGTTGAATACCAGGATATCGATGCCCAAAAAAGCTTTTCGAATTTAAATGCCTTTTGCGATGAGGATGGAAATATCAACGAAGCTTTCTCCCGCTCGTTCTGGACAAATACCTTTAGCGGCGACGAAAATATGACTGCCGTAAACGTGGACATTAAATATAAAACCACCGAAGATCTGGAACGGATGGTTGCCATGGGCTTTAAAGAAGGCTTTACCATGGGGCTGCAAAATCTGGAAGATTTATTGGAACAACTAACCAAATAATGCCATGAGAAAAATCATTGTTTTGGCCTTCATTACCCTGGATGGGGTGATACAGGCACCGGGCGGTCCGGAAGAAGATCAGTCGGGCGGGTTTGAGTACGGCGGCTGGGTTGCCCCCTATGGCGATGAAGCCTCGGGTAAGGTAATGCGGAAAATAATGGAACCAGCTGACCTTTTATTAGGTAGAAAAACATTTGACATATGGGAACCCTACTGGCCTAAAAATGCCGACAAGTGGCCCGGCATTAACGAGGTGACTAAATATGTACTATCCAACACGGTAGCATCATCAGACTGGGAAAACTGCGTATTCCTGACCAGTGTGGAAGACATCAAAAAATTAAAAAACTCCGATGGCGCTGATTTAAAAATCTGGGGCAGCAGCGAGCTTGTAAAGCTATTACTTCAGCACAATTTGGTTGATGAATTTTGGCTCAACATCCACCCTATAATTTTAGGTAAAGGGAAAAAGCTGTTTGATAATGCCGCCATCCCCGCAGCGTTTGAACTGGCCGAAAGTCACGTCACAACCAAAGGCGTTATTATGGCCAACTATAAAAAGGCGGGAGAAGTAAAAACCGGCGCTATCAGCTGATAAAAAGATCTTTCGTAATTATCAATGCCCTGCAAATTACCGTTTGCAGGGCATTTTTATTTCAAATGTATTTGGAGTACGGCCTATTTTAGAATTGCTGTTTTGTTGGTAACATAAAGCTAAAATTCACTATCTTTCAGTCCCTGAGACACCTTATTCATGACCGGCCAATCCTCTTCCCTTCTTAATGTTTTTACTGTGCTTGATAGCGCTAAACCATCAATACGACATTTATTGGGCAGATATTTAAAAAGAGTGCTTTTTATGGTGTGTATGCTTTCAATCCGGTTTGCGCATTGCCAATCGGCTACGCCCGAAGTCATCTTTCAAACAGGTTTTTCAATTAATACCCTATCCGAGTTTAAATTTTCGCCCGCCGGGAATTATCTGATCGGATCTAACATGAAAGGAGAGTATGTGCTGTGGGATATTAAAACAGGCAAACAAATAAAAAAAGTGCTGCCTTTTGGCGGCGATGATCTGCAACTGTATCATGCGCCACACTTTGCCATATCAAATAACGACAGGTTGATGCTGCTGCCGATATTCCCGAAAGGTGAATACATGTTGTACGATGTTTATCAAAACAAAACTGTGTTCACCTTTAAGCCCGATGATACCGACGAGTATTTTACTAACGCAATTTTCTCTGCCGATGGTTCGCGTATTTTACTGGTAGGGCAAAAACCCGGCGAGCAGCACTTTTGCGAAGTAGTTATTTTTTCCCGCGATGGAAGAATGATCAGAAGGGCGCAATTAGGCATTACTGTACCAACCTTTCAAAACAGGTTTTTAGTAAAATTATTGGCCGGCAAAGCGCTTAAAATACTGGCCGGTACGGCTATGGTAGATGAGATAACCGCCGACGATAACCTGGATCATCTGTATTTCAGCATGTCTACAGGCGGGATATTTGTCGTAAACCTGGCGGATGTAACCCCGTATTACAGCAATAACGATCTGATACAAGTTAAGGGTATGGCGGTAAATGCTCACGGAATTATCAGTTTGTACCAGGATAAATTATTGGTAGAGGGTCAGAGAAGGTATTTTAATCCAGATTCGGTAACAACGCAAATTACCGATACCATTTTTGTGGTAAACCGGCGTACGCTCAATGTAGAAAAGGAAGTGCATCCCCGGTATCTTACCCAGCCAAAAAAAATGAGATCGGGCGCCATTTCTGTGCTGCCTATAACGGTAAGCCAAAACCTTGGGGTATATTTAAATTATACACGAAACGGCGCTGATAACATTGAGATAACAGGAAAAGATGTACTTACCGATAAAGAACTATTCAGGTATAAATGCGGTGCACCTGTCTTTTACAATACTACCAATAGTTACCGGCCGGGACAGCTTAACGGCGGTTACGTAGTCGCCATCTCGCCCGATCAGCAATTGATGCTGGAAAGCTCGCGCGAGCTGGTGGTACATCAGTTACCCAAAAAAATCATCAAAACCGTTATCACATCAGCACGCGGGCAAATGCGTTTAGGCACGCCGGTGTTTTTAGATTCGGCAACCGTGCTGTTGCCCAAACCCTACAGCGATGGCTTCGTTGTTAATATGCGCAACGGTAATATCAACAGGCTAAAACGCGAAATTGATTATCAGGATACCGCGAATAACGGCAGCAACGCCTATTATTCTTTTGATTACAGCCAGCAGATAGGTATACAGCATGCAAATATAATAGCCGGCGGCAAAAGCCTGGTTATGACCAACGTAGTGCCTAATGGCTGGTCGTTAAATAAAGAAATAACAGTGTGGGATACACGCACGAAACTGAAAACGGGCGACTTTTTTTACAAAGACAGGGAGTTTGCCTACTTTATTAATGGCATGCCAAACTACCCTAAACGTTTTTTGGTAAACTACAAACTGGTTGATTTTGAAAAGGCCAGCCAACCTGTAATTAAACCGCTTTACATTATAAAGCAGAAGGATACTTTTTACACCATTAACCCCGTTTATTTTCCCCGCCGAAAACAAATTATCGGCATAGCCGGTACCCGTGTAAAAAACGGCAGCCCCGATTTATTTTTTGCCGTTTGGGATGCCGATGGTAAATTATTAAAAAGCGAACGTGTTAAACGCGATCGTGGCCAACTGGAATATCCTAACCTGATCTACGAGTCGCAGGTATCTCCCGATAGCAGCAAGATCCTTTTTGGCCTTTACGATGGCACCGCCGGGATCTATGATATTGACAAAATGAGGGTAACATCAGTGTACGAGCATGGCCATTACTACGGTACACCCTATTTGGGCAGTAATTACGGCCATACCCCCATATCCTGCGCTGCCTTTGTAGATAACGAACATTTTATAACTAATGGCAGCGATGGCCTACTGTTGCTGTGGACCATAGGAAACACAACGCCGAAGCAAATTAACCAAACCCGGTTTGATGTGTTGGGCATGACTGTTTCTCCCGACCGTAAGTATCTGGTAGCAACCGACTACGATAAAACAGTTCATTTTATCAACCTGCAAACCGGTAGCTCGGATGTTGATTTTGCGGCAGCGAGTGCCGAGGCTTATTGCATGGTAAATAAAGAAGGTTTTTACATGTCTAACAAAAAATCTAACAATGATATTTCTTTTCTATACCAAGGGAATGCTTATGAATTTGCGCAATTTGATGTATTGATGCACCGCCCCGATAAGGTATTGGCCACATTGGGCTATGCCGACGAAGCGACTACAAGCCGCCTGCGCGGCGCCTGGCAGGCACGGATACGATCACTTAACTATCAGCCCGTTACCGATTTGGGAACATATAATTATAGCGCGCCCGAAATTGAGATAACAGGCCTCCCCGATCAGCTATATGATATCGATCAGCCATCTATTAATTTACAGTTACAGGCAACCGACCGCATTGCTGCAATTGACAGGCTTTTTGTTACCGTAAACGGTACGCCGTTATACGGTGCAGCAGGGTTAAAAATTAAAAACCTAAAAAAGCTACCAACTTTTACCTTACCGCTAACTATACCTTTGGGCGCCGGCAAAAACCAGGTTATTGTTTCGGTGAAAAACGCCCAGGGAATTGAAAGCCTTCAGCAAACCATTAATTTAAGCCGGGTTACACCGGCTGTTAAGCCTAACCTTTATCTTATTGCCATAGGCGCCTCAAAGTATGAGCAAAGCAATCGCAATCTTAAATACCCTGTTAAAGATGCCAGGGACGTATTAAACCTGTTCAGTAGTAAGCGGGCTAAATTTAACCAGGTCATTATTGACACTCTTTTTGATGAAAAAGTATCTCCCGCTAATTTAGCCCGACTTAAAACCCGGTTAAAAAATTCACATACCGATGATATGGTGGTATTATATTACGGCGGGCATGGCCTGGTTCGCAATTTAAAATATTACCTGGCCGCTTACGGAACCAACTTTGGCAGGCCTGAGCAAACCGCTATCCCTTTTGAAGCGCTTGAAAACGTACTCGACAGTATACCCGCCCGTAACAAAATGATGCTGATTGACGCTTGTAACAGTGGTGCGCGCGCGCAAAGTAACGATCCCCAAAGTCAGCAGGATTTTGAGTTGATGCAAACCTTGTTTTCCGATCTCGGGAAGTCAACAGGTGCATCCGAAATTTGTGCGTCGGGCCCGGCTGAGCCGGCATTGGAAATAGATAATTTAAAGAATGGCGTATTCGTTTATTTTTTAAAGCAGGGTTTGCTTGGCGGCAAGGCAGATCAAAATAATGACGGTAACGTAACCGTATCCGAACTGGCCGAATATTTATCGTCGGCCGTTGCTGCCTATACTATCCAAAACCAGCAACCTACTGTTCGCACCCAAAATATTGTAAACGATATGGTGGTGTGGCGCTAATTAAATGCTAATCGGGTATTTCAAAACTATATTGCAGTCCGCTGCCTTCAGTCAGTGTAAGTTTTGCATTTAATTGCCGGGCCATAATTTCAACCAGGCGGGTACCGAACGAGTTATTTTCGGCAGGGTTACCGGTGCTTTTCTTTCCAACACCGTCATCTGCTACGGTAAGCACAAACTGTTTTTCGCCTTCCAGTTTAAAGCTGATCCAGATGCTCCCGCCATCCGGGCCGAAAGCATATTTGCAGGCATTGGTTATTAACTCGTTAATAATTAAACCAATGGCAACAACTTTGTCTGTTGATACCAGTAAGGGTTCTACCGCTACCTTAAAGTCTATCTTTTTGGATGCAGTACCGTATGAGATTTGGATGTATCGCACCAGGTCATCAATATACTCCCGGATATTTAAAGATGCCGCAGTTTCGCTATCATACAATTTTTGGTGGATGATATTCATAGAATTAATACGCAGTTCGTTTTCACGAATCGAATTTCGCACCTGCTCGTCATGTGTATCAGCAAGCTGAAGGCTAAACAAGCCGGACAACATCTGCAGGTTATTTTTTACCCGGTGATGCAGCTCTTTCATCAGGTACTGAATATGGCGGTGATCTGATTGTTTTTGCCGGTAACTGCGATAAACCGTTAAACCCGCCAAAACTGCCAGCGCTACCGCAATAATCAGCGCAATAATAAACGCACGCTGCTTGGCCATTACCTGTTGTTCAAGCTTGGCTTTGGTATGTAAAGCGGCAATATCCAGATCTTTTTGCTTTACATCATAACGGGTGGCTATCTCCTCAACTACTTTTTGCTGATTAATATTAAATAAGCTATCGCTGATGCTTTTATGCTTTTTTTGATAGGCCAAAGCTTCGCGATAGTTACCCTGCTGCTCGGCAGCCGCAGCTCGCAAACCATAAACCTGACCTTGCAGCTCCCGGCTTTTCAATACGATAACTAAACGGTACGATTTTGCAATAGAAGTAAGAGCTTCTTTGGTTTGATGCTGTTGCAGATAAGCTTCAGCCTGATCAAGGTAGCCGCGGGCCAGCTCTTCCTGCATATGATAGTCTCCTGCAATTTTTATCGAACGGTTGATATATTGTAACGCTTTTTCGATATCCCCCTTTTGTTTCCAAACCGAACCAAGGTTTTGCAAGGGAAGCACCAACTCGTCCGAATCTTTTGCCACATTACGCAATTTGATACAACCGGTTAGATACTTAATGGCCGAATCAGGCTGATTAATCTCTTTGTAACCATAGCCAAGATTATTAAGGCATTGCGCCTGCGTTTCAACATCCTTAAGCCCAATGCTCAATATAAACGCCCGGGTATAATAAACAATAGCCTGCCGGGTCTTTTTAAGCGCAAAAAAACAATTGCCTATAGAATTATATGCCCCGCAAAGGTTTTCCTTATCGTTTAAATTCAGGAAAACGGCTGCTGCTTTAAAATAGCAATCATTAGCCTGTTCAAAATTTGATAGCCTTTTTTGGCAGATCCCCAGGTTTACATAGGTGATTCCAATTTTCTTTTTATTACCCCCTTTTTGAAAGCAGGTTAGCCCGCGCTGGTATTTATCTATAGCTGCCTTGTTCAATCCATCGGTGTAATCTATCAGTCCGGCGGTTACCCATAAATCGCCCGTTAGCGAATCAACACCGAGTTTAATAGCAAGCGCCAATCCCAGTTTAGCAGCCGCCCGCGCAGCTTTATTATCGCGGGAATCCCATAGGCGCACGCTTAACATGGTAAGGGCTATCACCTGTTTGGGTTTCAGGTTCTGTTTAGTTGCTACATCGTAAGCCTGGCGGGTAAGTTTTATACCCTGTGCCGCATTGGTTGGGTAAATTACTTTAGCACGCTTAAGTAAGGTATCGGGGTTTTGTCCCCTGCTAATTAAAGCAAAAGTTAAAAGAAAAAATAAAAAGGTTGATTTTAGGCCGGTCATCATAAAAACTGCTTTAATTTACTTATTTGCATCTAAAAAACGGCCATAAAAAAATCATCCTACAATTAACCGCTGCAGCAATTAATTATAGGATGATATGGGATTAGCTTCCTGTTGTGGGTTTTGGTCTGTCTTCGCCCCCCGAACCACCAACACCGGTTGAATCGGCCGGACCGCCCATTAAAGTATGCGCAGCCTTTACAGTTGACGGTTGCACAGCCGATTCCTTTTTGCAGGCCGAAGCAAGCAACAGGCCGGCAAATAATGCCATAGCAAGTTTCCTCAATTTAAATACCTCCTTTCAGTGTGATTTGAAAGGGCAGGTGGCATTCCGGGAGGCAGTTAACGCTGCCCTGTCGGTAACTGCTCCCGGAGTGCCATAAAGAACGATTTATTGGATATCCGTACAGGCTTATTGATTGCCTGAAACCAATGTGAGGTTAAAAATGGTATTCAAAAAGTTTTAAAATGCTTATGTTTTTATTCCTGCCGGACAGTGGGATATTTATTTAATACACTGAATATTAAACATTTAAATATTACAAAAGGGAATGCTTTTTTTTAAATGCACTTTTAAATGCAAATCAGGATGTTGCAGCAGAAATAAATGCATTTTTAAATGCATTGGCGTATGGCCAAAACGCGTAAAAGCGTTACTCGCTAAAAAAAACTGATAAAAAACGGTATAGCGAACCTGTAGTGGTAACCGGGATTTGAGGTGTTGAATGCCCTTCGGCAAAATAAATTGTACGGGAAGTTTGCTGATCTTTAAAAATCACTTTTAACCAAAACGGTTGCCTTTCGCCCGGCATGGCAAAGATCTCCAAGTTTTCGATAGAGCCTGAAAAATGTTGTTGCGCGTCGTGATATTCCCAGCCATCTTTTGTGCGACTGAGTTGGCCTGCAATTATGGTACGCATTAAGCTAAAGGTTTTAAAAGCTTTTGGCGTGTATAATACTTTAATGCTGTTTTGATGACCGGTGGTGGTGGAATTTAAATCTTCGGGTTGCGCTGTTTCATCTCCGGGGAAATAAGCTTCTTCCCAACGATCAAGCAAGGCCAATTCTTTTTCAAATTCACCATATTTAAGAAAGATGGCCAACGTGCCGCTTCTAAACGGAATAGCTTTGCTCCCGTTGGCAATTGCCTCATAAATTTTTGAAACCTTACTACGGATAAACTTGCTGTCGGGCTCTTCAAATTCACCCGGCATGGTGGCTGCAAATTGATGTAAAACCACTGCAAGTTCGGGTGCGTATTTTTTTGTATGGGGACCATCAAATTTAATGCCTGCTTTTTCAAAACATTTTTTAAAAACATCCTCCGCAAATTTCACCCTTACTTTAAGATTTATATATTTAGACTCGTTAATCTCAGTTTTCATAAATGCAACAAAGGTTTACCAGATTTATATTGTTTCTTTTACTTGTTTTTGCGTTTAAAGCGAATGCACAAACCGCAATACCTGTACCGGCAAAGGTGACCCGACAATATAACGATTTTTTAAAAGAGCTGCATTTAGAACATACCATCAGGGCGCAAACATTGCAATATCGCCGGCAGTTCACTCAAACAGGAAACGATGGACCGATAAAGCTTAGCCATGTTTATGTACTACAATGCCAGCCTGACAGCGGTTATGAAACTCCTTTCAAATTCGCGCTCGATTGGGCTAAGGCCGAGCATAGCTTTGGCGGCCCCCAGCTTTACCACATGCTTTTTTCGCAACTTGCCGATGCAAACGGTATCCCTGCAGATTCGGTAGCTATTACCTTAAAATTCTCCGAACTATTTTCATTCCTAATTTACTACGATAACGGGATTAAAATAAGCAAGATCACGGTAGGCATCCGCGACGACGACGAAGCAGAGCCCGGCGACCTTAACGACACCAGCGTTGGTGGGATGTTTTTAAACGTCCCTGCAAGCGGTAACATTACCGACCAATTGTATAACCGTTTAGCCCCGGTGTTAAAATCGTACAAACACCGTAAAGCTATTAATGTAATAAACCGCTACGGCAACGCTACACCTAAAGGCATGCTGGCACTTAAAGTAAGCAACATCAGCGCCGAGGTAACCAGTAATCCGCATGAGGATATAACCATTAATTTTTTTGTTTCGCCAGCGGCCGAGGTTGGGCATTTTAATGTTTATTATCTGTTTAACGTGTTTTACGCAAGCGGCCTGGCCGAACCTGCCGCCAAAGAATACAAGAACGCCATTCCCGATTATGTTGATGAGGTACGCAGCTATGGCTTAACGTTAAAAAAAAATATATACACCGCCTTATATCAAAAGTAATGTTCCAGGCTACCTTAAAAAAGTTTACGGTTATCATTGCGCTGGTTTGGCGCCTGGGCATTTTGGCAACGGTTGTTATATTAAACTACATTGGCGGCCTATCCAAACCCGAATGCTGGCAACTGATCTACATGGTGTTGCCTGTTAGCTGCCTGTACGTAACGGCTTCGTTTATCTACCTTAAACATATTAACTTCTACTTTATTCTGGATAAAAAAGCCGATCGTAAGGATGTTTTTTGGAGCATCTATATCCATGCTATTTACCTGGCAGAACTCTTGGCACTATTATCAAAATCATTTTTCGGGCTATCCGCGCAAGCGCTTTTCCCTATAATTTTAATTGCCGAATGTGGCTGCGCTGTTTATGGCGCACTTTATTTATACAATTTAGAGCAGCCTGCTAACGAATAATAAAAAACGGCACGATGATTACACCGGCCGTTTTGGAAAATAAAGTTTAGGTAAACTATTTAGGTTGAAAGCTTTAATGGTTTCGTCGGCTTAAAAATCGGCAGGGATAATCTGGCTCTTTACCAGGTTCACATTTTTTGAAGTCATAACGGCGGCATAAATTACCAGGCCAAGCAGTATAATAAAGCCAAACGTTAAAAACCCCGAACCGGCAAATGCCAATCCCAGCACGCAAACTCCTATAAAAATAGCGCCCAGCAAAAACACGTTAGGTGCAAATGCCTTTTTAAGCGCATTGGCATTGTAATTTACTTTACCGGTGGTATGGTTAATTACCGCTATGTAAGGGCCGTTGTTTTTACCTTGTTTAATAGCCGAGATTACCGCAAGCTTATTACCTTCGCGGCAGGCCAGATCAAAATCCTGCAGTTGAAATGCATGTTCGCGGCCATCATCGTCCATTAAAAAGAACTGATCGTGCACGGTAGTTTTCGAGGTTATCTTTACGCTATTGGTATGGCCTCTTCCATTATAAGTATAACCGCCGCCACCGCTGCCGCTTACCTTGGTTTCCATATTTTTTGATGCGCTAAGTACCGCCCCTTTAACGGAGTGCAATTCAACATTTTTGCCGCCTACAATAATTGTTTTCATGTTTGTTTGATGTGATAAATTATGGGTTTATAACTATTTGAGTTTAAGTATTTAGTTAATTAATTCGGGGCCGCCGGCTTTACGCAATGCCAGGCAAAGGCTGCGGCTAAACTCTTCAATATTAATATAAGCGCCTTTTACCGGCACGGTATGTATCGGCTTTACGATATCATCAACCTCCAGCTTAATATAATACTTGCTGCGAAGGCGGCTTTTTTCAGTGATCCATTTTACCCCGGTTACTTTTGAAACCGGATAGATGTATTTTTTAATCTGGATGCATCCCGATTTGTACTCCACCCTGATGCCCCGGCGCTGATACATCTCATCGTTACTGATTATCCGGTTTGTTTTTACGCGCCGGATAATCAGGTAAGCTACACACACCAAAGCAGCCAGTAATACAAGGATAAAAGCGGTTTCCATATCCTTTTTAGGGAATTATTGCTTACTTAAAGTATAGATATCAACTACTTTAGACCGGCCTTCGTTTCCGTTCCCGTCCCCCCCGCCAATAATAATTACGTTTGCGGTAGCGGCCGCGGCTACATCATAAGTAACTTGTGAGCACGGCAGGGTAACCATCGTGTTACTGATCACATCGTATACATCAACAGTTTTAGTATGCCCACCACCACCAAAAAGAATTTTAGTACCTGCCGCTGCTGCGGCGGCGTATTTCCTTTCTTCCGATACCGGAAGCGTAGTCCATTTGGCCGTGGTAATGTCGTAAATCTCGGCGGTGGTGCCTGATCCGCCACCGGCAAAGCCAACTTTGTTGCCGGTACCGGCGCCCCCTAAATCATAACGCGCTTCGTTTAACTGAGAAGTAGTCCAGGTGTTGGTTACCACATCATAAATGTCAACCGCTTTTTCGCCGCTTTCGCCTCCCGCAAAAACTATCTTGGTGCCGGTAGCTGCCGACGCAAAACGCCTGCGGCCAACACTCAGCGTAGCGGTTGTCCAGGCGTTGGTATTTACATCGTAAATATCAACCGTTTTTACATATCCGTTATCTGCGTCTCCACCGGCAAATAATACTTTACTTCCGCAACCTGCAGCAGTAAAGCGCGCACGCGCCTGGCTTAATTTAGCTGTAGACCAGGTGTTGGTTGTAGTATTATAGATATCAACAACGTCAGAATTATTGCCATCAGGCCTGATACCACCTGCAAACAATATTTTGTTTCCCGCCGCCGCTGCGGTTAAATGGTACCGGCCTATGCTTAATTTTGTGGCAGACCAGGTTTTGGTGGTAACATCATAAATATCTACAGCATCGCTAATATTACCGCCACCATTTACCTCAGCCCCACCCGCAAAAACAATTTTATTGCCGGCGGCCGCGGCGGCCAGCCCAACACGTGCTACTGATAGGTTAGCTGTACCGGAATAAACAATTTTATTGTAGGTAGAATAGTCTATAGAAGCGTCAAAAGTAAAAGTATCGTTGCTGGTACCGCTTCCGTTGGTACTGTGTGTTACCACAATTTTGCCTGTCGATGCATCAGCAGGTACATCTACGGTAAGTTGAGTAGCTGTAGCCGTTTTAGGCTTTATGGCCACCGAGTTACCAAACTTTACGGTAAGCGCATTAACATCTGTACCAAAACCGGTACCGGTAATAGTTATTGTAATGCCAACCCTGGCAGTTGCCGGCGCAAAAGATGTTACAGCGGGCGATGCTGCCGGTTGCGGAGTCGGTTCCGGATTGCTTGATTTGTTAGAACATGCCGCAAGCAATAACGCGGCGATAAAGGTGAAAGATATTTTAAAAATGTGTTTCATAGCAGATCTGTTTTCAAGGTTGAATTTTATGGTTTGGTCCGTTTTACCGGTTTAGTTACTTTTTTAGCTTTTGGAGCCGTTGCAGCTGGTGTGGGAGGCGCAGCGGCGGCAGTAGCTGTAGATGCGTCGGCAGCGGCCTTGGCAGCAGCGACAGTGGCCGCCAGTTTATCTTTAAACGACTGTAATTTATTACGATAGGTACGCTCGTTTTCCACTATCTCCATCATATGGGTAGCGTTCATCGATCCGAGTGTATTAGCAAGTTTCAGTTGCTCAATAGCCGGATCATCCTGACCTGATAAAAACAAGCCCACTCCGTAATTATAAATCGCTTTTTCTTTCAGGTTATCCTTTAACGATTTATCATCGACATAGGCTTTTAACATCGCCAGGCCGTTATCGTTATCATTCACACTAAAACTGGCAATTGCGTTAGGCAACTTTTTAAAAGGGTTTTTAAATATGGTGATGGCCTGGTTTTCGAAAGGAATGTTAACTTTCTCATCATACGGAACAGCTATCTGCGCTATTTTATCAGCCAATTTGTTTAGCGTTTCTTTTAACAGATCGCTTGAGTCATCGCTTAAACGATAAGGTTCGCACTCACGTTTAGTCTCAAAATCTATGTTTTGTGTTACCGGATTTGTGAATAGCATTTTACCTGTCTTTACATCAAGGATTTTAATTTGTGCGGTGATGTTTCCGGTAACGTGATACCAGTACGATTTATAGCATCCGTTTACAATTATGCTATTATCTACCGATTTTTGTTCCTTATTAACCTTCTCATCCTGAATACGCCCTAAAATTATGACCGCCGAATTGATCATTTTACTTAGCGAGGCGGTAGTGCTTTCGGTAATGGTGGTAATTTCAGATCCGCGCTGAGAGTTCAGCAGCTGGTAAAGCGCATTACGATCGATAATCTCATAACTGGATGAGTTAAACAGCCGGGAGGTAATGGCGTCGGCCAGATCCATTGCCCGGGTCGTTTTTGCTCCGGTGGGGCCTACAAAATCGCCGATGGCAATTTTCTGATAACTGGTTAGATCAAGCTGCGGCGGGCGTTTGCGTACTATCTCCATTGATTGGGCTATACACTGCGCAGAACTAAAAACGCTTACAAAGAAAAGGATGGTTAATATTCGCTTTTTAGCAAACACTGATTTAATGCTCATTATTTTTTGATTATTGTCGGGAATGATTGTTCTTTCGTATAAATTTGATGCAATAGCCCGAATATTACCGGCTAAACTTTACCGGCAGGGCGTACCGGTTTACTAACGGGGGGAAAAGCTTTACGAAATTTTTTCGCGACTTATAAAATCATCATAATTGCAAAAGAAATGCAGGAAATAAAGGTATTGATAGTTGAAGACCAGGTATTGATAGCCGAAACCTTGAAAGCTATGCTGCAGCAATTGGGCTTTAGCATAACCGGCATGTTTGCATCGGGCGATGATTTAATTGCAGCCTATCGCGAAGGTATGGCCGATGTGATATTGATGGACGTTAACCTGGCCAATAATACCAACGGCATTGATACTTCAAAACAAATTGGCAAACAAAGCAATATCCCAATTATATACCTTACCGAAGTACGCGACGATAAACAACGCAAAAAGGCAATTGCAGAAACCAATGCCGTTGCCTATTTAAGCAAGCCCTTTAACATTGCCGATGTGAGTGCTGCAATTGAGCTGGCCGCTAAACACCTGGAAGATAAACCCCTCACGATATTAGAAGACAGCATCTTTTTAAAAGAAGGCTTATCGTATTACAAAATAAAACTGGCCGATATTTTATGGGTAAAAGCTGATGGCTCTTATTGTACCATGAAGTGCAAAGAACGCGAGATTACTTTTAGCTATAATTTAAATGCAATGGTTGGCAAGCTAAGTTCGGTTACCGAACTGGTGCGCGTGCATCGGTCATACATCGTCAACGCCAGCCATATCGATAAGATCCAGGATGCGCGTATTTGGGTTGCCGGAAACGAAATCCCACTTGGGGGCAGCTACCGCGACAATTTCTTCAGCAAGTTTCGCTTCCTGTAAGCTTAATATCGCCAAAGGTTAAAACCCGCCGCTTTTAAATTTTCCTTATTTTAGATGCATATTAACAAATATGCATTCTATCCTTCCGTTTTTACTGGCCATGGTGGCCGCTGTTGTGCTTTTAGAAATGTGGGCCAACAAATTACGCATTGCCTACCCTATTCTGTTAGTGGTAGCCGGTTTGCTGGTTAGCTTTATACCCGGTTTACCGCCGGTAAGGATAGATCCCGATCTGATCTTTTTCATCTTCCTGCCGCCATTGTTGTTTGAAGCAACCTGGAGTATCTCTTTTAAAGAGATGAAAAAGTGGTGGCGCATTATCACCAGTTTCGCTTTCCTGGTGGTGTTTTTTACCGCATTCGCGGTGGCTATTGTAGCCAATCATTTTATACCGGGCTTTACCATTGTGTTAGGATTTTTGCTGGGCGGGATCGTCGCTCCGCCTGATGCAGTCAGCACAGCCGCCATTACCAGCTTTGTTAAGATCCCTAAATCAATGTCGGCGATATTGGAGGGCGAGAGTTTGCTTAATGATGCTTCTTCGCTTATTATCTTCCGCTTTGCTTTGGTAACCATTGGTACCGGGCAGTTTATATGGCAACAGGCAGCGCTCAGTTTCGTTTGGATGATTATTGGCGGTACGGGTATCGGTTTACTAATGGCCTGGTTTTTTGTATGGGCACATAAAAAACTGCCTATGGATGCATCATCAAACATCGCATTCACCCTTATCGAACCTTACTTCCTGTACCTGGTAGCCGAGCAGTTGCATTGTTCGGGCGTGCTGGCGGTGGTAGCCGGTGGCTTGTTCATGTCAAACCGGAGATTGGAATTTTTGAACAGCGCCAGCCGCATACAGGGTTTTAGCGTATGGGAGAGCTTTGTCTTCATACTAAACGGCATCGTATTCCTCATCATCGGTCTGGACCTTCCTGAAATCGTAGATGGTTTGCGGGCACACGGTACACCATTAAGTACGGCCATAGGTTACGGTGTACTGGTTACCGGCGTGCTGATTCTTGCCCGTATTATTAGCTCGTACGCGGCTATGCTGGCTACCATGATCTTCAGACCAAGTGTTACTCCCCGTGGCCGTTCTAAAAGTCGGACGTTTTTAATGCCGCTGATATTAGGTTGGTCGGGCATGCGGGGCGTGGTATCGCTGGCTGCTGCTTTGGCCATACCAATTACGCTTGATAACGGTACGGCGTTTCCGCAGCGCAATCTAATTTTGTTTATCACTTTTGTGGTGATCCTGCTTACCCTGGTAGTACAGGGACTAACCCTTCCCTATTTTATCGAGCGCTCCAACATCTTTAACGATCTGACAAACGGCGAATCTGAAGAACACGGCCGCAAAAAAATGAAGCAAGGTCTGAAACAGCACATCTACGAGTTTTTAAAGCACAAATACGAAAACGAGTTGAACGGCCACGCCGGCTTCGAAAAAATGCTGCACATGTGGGAAGAACGTACCAAAGCAGCCGACGATACCTGGATGAACGAGAAAACTAAAGGAGTGTTTATAGAGCTACTGGAAAGCCAGCGCCAATACCTCACCGAATTAAATAAAGATCCTAAAATAGATGAAGAGATGATCCGTAAGCAACTTTACCAGATAGATTTGGAAGAAGAGCGCCTGAAGATCATTTAAAAGCATTTATTGGGGTCGACCTGATTACTTAGTCCGATTTTTAGCTGCTATTTTATAATAGTTAATACCTGGCTAAACCAATTACGTTTAGCGCTGTTGAGTTTTCAAATCTATCTTTGTGAAATTCAAACGCATCCATTTTATCCTCAACCCGGCTTCCGGAAAAGAAGAGCCCATTTTAGCTTTTATTAATAAAACCATCGGCAAAAGTAAAATGCAATGGGATATTTCGGTAACCCAACGCAACCGCAGCGCCGGCAGCATTGCGCAAAAACTGATAGGTAAAACCGATTTGATAGTTGTTTATGGCGGCGACGGTTGCGTAACCGAAGTAGCGGCTGCCCTGCACGGCACCAATACACCCATGGCTATTATTCCCGGCGGTACCGCTAACGTAATGGCGAAGGAACTGGGTATACCTACCGATACGATGGAGGCCCTTGAACTTTTGCAACACGGTAAACTACGATTAAAAAAAATAGACATGGGTATGGTTAACGGTAAACCCTTTTTACTAAGGGTTAACCTGGGTATTATGGCCGACATGGTTACCGAAGCCAGCCGGGGATTAAAAGATAAGATAGGCCAGCTTGCTTACGGACTCACCGCCATGAAGACAGCGGCGCAAGCCGATCCGGTAAATTACGAGTTAAAGATAGACGGTAAAAAATTGGTTGCAGATGGCGTTGCCTTAACGGTTACTAATTCAGGGCATATCGGTATTGGCGATTTTGCGCTGCAACCGGGCATAAGCATTACCGATGGCTTACTGGATATCGTTCTGATGAAAGATAACGACCCTATCTCTATGATACAAGCGCTGGGCAGCGCCTTAACGCAAACCGAAAGCAACGCACTGCAGCATTGGACCTGTAAAAGTGTGATCATCACAATGCCTAAGAAACAGGCTGTGATTGGCGACGACCGCCTTTTTTATACCAATAAATTAAAAATTAAAGTGGTGCCGGGCTCGCTGAATATGCTGGTACCGGTTAAATCTAAATAATATGCTTGCGAAACTTAAAAGCTTAGTGGCCTTTTCAAGGTTGTTCATGCAATACCAGGCAGATAATATCTACCGGGTAGTTTTTGGTATGCCGCGTTTAAAGCGCTGCCAGGTTACTGCTAATCTATTTTTGGGCAGCCAATACAATCGTGTAGGTTTACGTAAGATGAAGGCGCTGGGCATCACCGCCATCATTAATATGCGCATGCATTCTGTTTATACCGAAGCACAGTACGAGGGCTTCCATTACCTGCACTTACCCACGCCCGATAATACCCCGCCCCCATTAGATGTTTTACAACGTGGCGCCGACTTTGCCGACGCAGAGATAAAAAACGGTGGTAAAGTTTATATGCACTGCCGCCAGGGCCTGGGGCGCGGGCCAACTATGTGTATTGCGTATCTGCTTAAAACCGGTTTGACCGTTGATGATGCCATTGCGCTGATTAAAAAAGCGCGATCTTTTATTAACCCAAGGCCAAGCCAAATTGCCCGGCTGAAAGAATTAGAGGCCTATTATCAATCGAAAGCCAAAATCTAAAACAGGTAATAAATCGGATAAGATTATACTTTTAAATCGGCAGGTATTACGTTAGCAGGCAGTTCTACAAAAAAGGTAGTGCCGCTCACCGCATCGCAGCTAAACCAAATGCGCCCGCCAAGCAACGTGGTGTATTCCCGGCAAAGCGCCAGGCCAAGGCCTACGCCGGTCTCGTTAGCGGTACCTGCCGATGTAGCCGAACTTAGTTGAAAAATATCATCCGTTAGCTGCGCCGGTTGGCCGTTACCGCTATCTTTTACACTGATCAGGCAGGTGTCGTCGCTGCTGCTTGCCCTGATACTTACATTTCCGCCGACGGCTGTAAACTTGATAGCGTTATTTAATAGATTTCGTACGATCAGTTGCACCATATCGGCACTACCCCAAATGGTGGTTCCGTTTGCAAATACGCTTTCCAAAACAATCCCTTTCCGCGCAGCAATGGCCTGGAAAAGCTGCAACTGGCTTTCAAGCAAGGTATCAATTTGCAGTAATTCTCTTTTTACCCCTCCTCCGCTCATCTGGCTTTTACTCCAATGCAATACGTTGTTCACCAAATCAAGCGTCCCCCGGGTCGAGGCTAATAACCGGGCTTTGATATCCCTCCGCTCCTCTTCAGATAAATCAAACTCGGCCAAAAGCTCTAAATAGTTTTGGATTAACGATAAAGGACTGCGTAAATCGTGCGAGATGATGGAGAACAATTTATTCTTCTCTGCATCCAGTTCGCGCAGTTGAGCGGCATTTTGCTGTGCTTCCAGTCGCTCGGCATCATAGTATTTACGAATCATGTAAAAGCAAGCCAGCACCACCACTACCACGGTTACATAGGCCGATGACATATCGATATAACGATCTGCTCGGGCCGGGTAAGTATACGGGACTAATTCGGGTTGATAGTACTGAATAACGTGTAAGCCCACTAAAAACAAAACGTTACTGCCCACCCAATACCAATACTCGCCCACAGGGGCTACGGCTACTATAATTACCAGCAGCAGGATAAAGAAATACCCGGTAGGACCATCGATGCCTGAATTGAGGAAGTAATTTACAATAAAAAGTGCGGTACCGATGAGGCAAAACAAACGGCGGGATAATGCCGTTTTTGCACGATAACGCGATAAGTAGTAGAGCACACTCACCACTCCGCAGCTTGCTGCGCTGGCCAACGCAATGTAAGGCAAGCCCACTATTGCATTAAGCGGGATATTATAAACCAGCGCCGCAATTGAAAGCGCAAGTATAGAATGAAATATGCGAACCGTCAGTGGGAAATTTTGCGGCGTACCGGTTACCAGGTATGCCGTACGGCGTAAATATTGTTTCGGGCTCAATAGTTTATTAAAAGCTCTAAATATAGCTAAAAGCTATCGTTTTAGTTAAAAAATGCGCGCAGCCAACTATTTAATGGCAAAGTAATGATAGTACTGCCATATCTAACTGCTGCTTATGCTATATTTACCTATTAACGATACTGAAACCGGCAAATTGCGCTGCAACGCTTACGTTACCTTTAAAATGTAAGCCCGCGCGCGGGCTTCTATCCCACTGCGGTAAAATACCGGCTTTTACCGGGTTATCGGTAGCTAAGGCCTGCCAATTGCTGCTGCCTTGTTTGTAGCTGAATTTACAAAGACCGTCGGTGCCTAATTCAAGCATCAATTGCACCGATGCTTTTTCATTGATGGATGCTTTGGCTAAAACCGAAAATTTATTGTCTTTAACCATCCAAACAGCGGCTTCGTTATTCTGGGTACCGATACCTAAGGCCGCGTTGGCATCTCCATAAAACGACAGACCTTTAAGCGCTGCGTTGTGATTAACAATCGTAACATTCATTACAAAACTGCCCGAAACCGGTCGCGCGGTCAATACCACGCCGCTTTCATTACTTGCCTTAACCGTGCCCGACAATGTTAAAACGCCTTTTTGCTGTTTTATTACCGGGGTAGAATTGCGGAAATCCCATTGCCAGTATTTGCCGATAATTGGGGCCATAAAATCATCATGGATATCCGGTACAACGTTACCTGCTATCTGTTGCGTTTTAAAGTTTGGCCAGTTAGTGGTTTTATCCCATACCAATTCAGAAATCAGTCCCTGCCTGCCGGTAAGCACGGTGCTTTCGCGATTGTAGGCGTGGTGCAGGTAGTAATCAGCACCGTTAGGCCCCTTTACAAAAGTGCCATGCCCCATACATTTCCATTTATCATTTTCGGACAAGATAGGATTGGCCGAATAAACCTCGTAGGGGCCGGCAAAGTTCTTAGCCCGCGCAACGCGTACGTTGTAACCGCATTGCGTACCGCAACAGTTACCGGCCGAATAAAACAGGTAATAATAGCCGTCTCTTTTCAGGATGCTTTGCCCCTCCATTCCTATTTTTTGTTCATCCTTAAGCAAAGAGAAAGGCTCGCCTTCCAACTTCAAACCATCAGCCGATAGTTTGCTGCCTAAAATCTCTATCGGGCGTCTATCTAACCCGTAAGCTTTAAATGTGATGTACAGCTGACCGCCATCGTTAAAAACAAAAGCATCAATGGCCTCTTTACCGAACGCGATCAACACGCCATGATCAGTAAAGCCTTTATCGGGATATTGAGATGTAGCCACGCCGATATAAGAGGTATTATCAGACTTGCGGCGAGCTGTATAATAGATATAATAAGTATCCTTAATTTTATAATACTCCGGCGCCCAGAACGATCCCGAAGCCCATTCCGGTGTTTTATCGAACACATAACCAACCTGTTTCCAGTTTTTTAAATCGGTTGATTTGTAGATTGGGAAATGCGGCGCCCATTCTGATGAGGTCCCTACGGCGTAATAAGTGCTGCCAACTTTAATAATTGATGGGTCAGCAAAATCTCCGGCTATAACTGCACCGTCGTTACGCTGGGCCAGTAAGGTTAAAGGAAAGAGCAGGGCGATGATGAAGTTCAGCACAATTGCCTTAGGTAGTTTCATATCAGGATGATGTAGTTTTAGTTAAAACAAATAAACAGAATTTTAGCAGCATTTAGCGATAAGAAAGTTTATTGCTGCGGAGATTTATCGCACCTGAATAAAGCAGCAGGTAAGCCCTGGTAACCACAATTGCGAATCACAAACAGCGAACCGGCCAGCGGCTGATTGGCTTGTTGTTCAGCCGTTAAATCGATACCTGCGGATGTGATATATAAGTCGCGCAAATCATTGCCGCCAAACGTGCAGGAAGTAATACGGGCCGCGGGAAAAGGTATGCTTAACAATTTCTTGCCCGTCTGTGGATCCCAGCGCGATATTTGCCAGCCATCCCAGTGGGCAATCCAAAGCATACCCTCGGTATCGATGGTCATTCCGTCGGGGTAACCTTCATTTTCGGGTATGGTGATAATGGTGCGTTTATTAGTGATGTTACCCCTCAGGATATCATAATCATAAGCCACAACTTCCCGCGTGGGGGTATCGATATAATAAAATATACCGCCATCCGGCGACCAGGCCAAACCGTTTGAAATGGTTACGCCGATAATCATCAGATCGGGCGTAAGGTCTTCATCTATTCGATAAAGATTACCTGCACCTGTCACTTCGTTAAATGCCATGGTGCCAACCCAAAATCGCCCGGCGGGGTCACATTTACCATCGTTAAAACGGTTGCCGGACAAATGCGCTTCGGGGTTGTTGATGGGTTTAATTTGGCCGTTATTACGATCTACAAAAGCAAAACCATTTGACAGACCAGCAATAAAATCACCATTAGTGCAAATGGCTATCGCTCCCGGAATTTCATCTATCGAAAGGATTTGATGTACTTGATTGATGGTAGCGTACTGATGAATCTGCTTCTTACCGATATCTATCCAGCAGATCATTTGATTTTCGGCATCCCAAACCGGGCCTTCGCCTAAGGTGCAAATATGCGGTACTAAAACTTCAACAGTCATATCGGCACAAATTAATATGGAGACGGGCTGACGCTTGTCCACCCGCCATCAACCACAATAGATTGCCCTGTAATATGCCTGGCCTTTTCAGATACCAGGAAAAGTGCCGTATCAGCAATATCGGCAACCCGTGCCGGTCGCCCCATCGGGGTAATTCTCGACCATACATTTTCGTAATCCAGATCTTCCAATGTGCGTTCGGTAGCCGTCGCGCCGGGGGCTATGGTATTTACATTGATGCCAAATTCGGAAATCTCGATCACTAAGTTTTTAGCCAGCATTTCCAGCGCGGCTTTAGTCATACTATAGGCCGCCAGGTTTTTGTGTGCCTGATGCCCCGTTACCGACGACATGAACAATAAACTGCCGCCCCCACCCTGCAATTTCATTTGTTTGGCGGCCGCCTGCGCAAGGAAAAACGTCCCGCCAAGGTTAACTTGCATCACCCGGAAAAACGACTCGGCAGGGTAAGTTAAAAAATCACCGAACAGGGTAATTCCGGCGTTAGCTATAGCAATATCCAGTCGACCAAATTCGGAAACGGCCGTATCGATTAATTTTTGAATGATCTCCGGTTGGCTCGAATCGCCCGCTACCGGGATGCAAGTCCCGCCTGCGTCGCCAACGGCTTTGGCCGCATTATGCGCCAATTCTGCATCCAGATCATTCAATATCACTTTAGCGCCGGCTTGAGCCAGTTTTTTACAGATCTCTAAACCGATGCCTTGCCCTGCGCCGGTTACTATGGCTACGTTATCTTTCAATTCCATATTATCAATTCATAATCGCTTAATGCGAGTCGCGCGTCACTTTGCTTCCTGAACCGCCACGCAAAAAATCAAGGTCGGCGCCTAAATGTGCACCTTGCACGTGCTGTTGATATAATTGTACATAACCGCGATTAGCCAAAGGCAATTCCGTTTTTCTATTTTTTATCCTTTCGGCAATCTCATCGTCCGCAACATTTAACTGCAATAAACGTGCGCCGACATCGAGCGTAATTAGGTCACCATCCTGAACAATACTAAACACGTCACCTTCAGCTGCTTCAGGCGAAACGTGTAAAACTACTGTTCCGAAACCTGTGCCGCTCATTCTGCCATCCGAGATTCGCACCATATCGGTCACGCCTTTGGCCAAAAGTTTTGGTGGCAAGCCCATATTGCCTACCTCGGGCATGCCCGGGTAGCCTTTGGGACCAACGTTTTTCAGTACCATGATGCTGTTCTCATCAACATCTAAATCAGGATCGTTTATCCTGTGGTGATACTCTTCTATATTCTCAAAAACTACCGCCTTGCCGCTATGCTGCAACAGGTGTACCGATGCTGCTGATGGTTTGATTACCGCACCGTTTTCGCAAAGGTTGCCCTTCAGCACCACCACGCCCGACAGGGGATTAAAAGGTTCAGCTAACTCCGATATTACATCGGCATTATAACAGGGGGCAGCGCTAAAATTTTCGGCAATGGTTTTACCGTTCACGGTTGGGATATCGCCATGCAGGTGTGGCAGCAATTGTTTGATCACAGCGGGAAGCCCACCTGCATAATACATATCTTCCATAAAGTACTGCCCTGATGGTTGCAGGTTAACCAGCAAGGGGACGCCGGTAGATATTTTATCGATATCATCAAGCGTCAAATCAACGCCAATACGACCGGCTATCGCCAGCAAATGAATTACAAAATTGGTTGAACCACCTATAGCTGCGTTCACCTTTATCGAATTTTCGAAAGCTTCACGGGTAAGTACGTCTGATAATTTCCGATCCGCTTTCACCATTCTGACAATCTCCGCACCGGAGCGTTGAGCGATAATCTTTCGTGCTGCATCCGGCGCGGGAATAGCCGCGTTACCGGGTAACGAAAGGCCAAGCGCTTCTACCATGCAAGCCATGGTAGAAGCCGTCCCCATCACCGCGCAATGGCCATCGCTGCGACACATGCCGGCTTCGGCCAGGCTCATTTCCATATCGTTAATCTCGCCAGTGCGATTAGCTTCGCTAAAGCGCCAAAGATCGGATGTGCTAATGCTTTTACCCTGGTGTCTACCGGTGAGCATCGGTCCACCCGAAACTACGATGGTAGGCAGATCTACACTGCAGGCCCCCATCACCAACGATGGTGTAGTTTTATCGCAGCCACAAAGCAGTACAACTCCGTCTAAAGGGTTAGCGCGGATGGCTTCCTCCACATCCATACTGGCCAGGTTGCGGAATAGCATAGCGGTAGGCTTCATCAAAGTTTCGCCAAGTGACAATACTGGAAACTCTACCGGGAAACCGCCGGCCTCATATACCCCGCGTTTTACATGCTCGGCCAAATCGCGAAAATGCGAATTACAAGGCGTTAACTCCGACCAGGTATTACAGATGCCGATAATCGGTCGGCCGTCAAATTCGTGCGTATCAATCCCCTGTTTCTTCATCCAGGCGCGGTAAATAAAACCGTCTTTACCTGTCCGGGCAAACCAATCTGCGCTGCGCAATCGTTTTTCTTCCATCAATTAATTGAGCTGATTTATTTATCGGTATGCGGCAATTGTTTAATCCGGATGTTCCTGAAATCGCAGGGTTGTCCTTCGCTTTGCAGGGCAATAAAACCGCTGCTCAGCAAGGTACCGTCAACCTTATATTTGGGGTCGTAACCGGTAGCCACACCGCCGCCAATGGTGGGGTGCGAGTATTGCAGCACCGTATCGCCGTTAATAATATGTGTGATCAGTTTGCTACCCTCTACTATCAGTTCTGCTTTAACCCACTGATCGCCATCGTAAGTTTTTGAGGTAGAATTGATGCAATGATCGGGCGATACCCTACCCTTATAAACCACATCCGTACCCGGCGAACACATATTGCCCGTAGGGCGTGGTTTACCATCGCCCAAGCCGCCTAATAATTGCATTTCGATAGAGATGGGCCAGTCCTGGTTTTTAAGCATGGTGCGCGGATCTTGCGAGTGGAACATCATCCCGCTGTTCAATAAAGTATAATCGGGAGCCCCGCGCTGTTGTTTGCCTACGAAACGATATTCGAACCGAAGTTTGAAGTATGAGAAAGGCGTTTTATAATAAAGATGCCCGAATTGATTATCAAAATCACCATACTGATCGTACCTGATCTTCACCATCCCATCTTCCACCCTGAAGGTATTGCCAAAATTGTCTCCCACTTTGTGATGATTGATCTTTACAAACCAGTCTTTAATATCCTTACCGTTAAAAAGCTGTGTCCACCCTTTTTCGGGGTTAGCGTTGCTTAGTCGCTTAGGCCCGGTACAGCCAAGCGCTAAAAAGCACGAGATTATTAAACAGTATCTTTTCATCATTATAAAAGGCAGGTATTTGTTTATTGATTTTGGTTTGGCTAAATGTAGCTATTGCTATTGTTGATTGCAATAAAATTGGTACACACTTAACGCAGATACGGCACAAAGAAAATTTGCAATCACCAAATGCTTTGTTTACTTTGGCAATCGATTGCATTGATTGATTCACAATTTGCAATCAGCCAATTATTCGTCACCTTATTAAAATTATTTCAGCATATGCAATTAGTACGCCGGGCAAAATTGTCGTTGTTAGCCGCTATTTCTTTGATGTCTGTTTCCGTTTACGGGCAGCAGGCTAAATCATCCCCATCAAAAAAGCAAGACCTTAAACTTTGGTACAAGCAAGCTGCCGACCAATGGATGCGCGCCCTGCCTATCGGTAACGGCAGGTTAGGCGCCATGGTATTTAGCGGCGTTAACCACGAGCAGTTGCAGCTAAACGAGGAAAGCGTTTGGGCCGGAAAACATGGCGATAACAATAATCCGGATGCATTGAAAAATCTGCCCGAAATTCGGCAGATGCTGTTGGATGGTAAGGCTGCCGAAGCCATGGTATTATCAAACAAAGCTTTAAATGGCAAACCCGGCGGCGTAAAATCTTACCAGCCCCTTGGCGATTTGATTTTAGATTTTGATCATGCCACCGAAGCGACCAATTACACAAGGTCCTTAGATCTGCGTACCGGCATCCACAAAGTTCAATACGATATTAACGGCAAAACCTACACCCGCGAAGTTTTTGCATCGGCCCCAGCCAACGCCATCGTATTAAGGTTAACCACTACCGCGCCAGATGGTATTAACACCACCATAGGCTTAACACGTGAAAAAAATGCGACTGTCCGTAACAATAATAACCAGGTGATATTAGCCGGCCGGGTTGATGGCGACGGGATGAAATTTGAAACGGTCGCGCAGGTTAATAACACCGGCGGCAACGTCACCGCAGATGGTACCAAGCTGAAAATAAAAGGCGCTAAATCAGTAACCATACTTATAACCGCCGCTACCGATTATAATGCCGAAACGATGGATGTGGATGCGGCTAAAGATCCGGATGCGATTAGTCAGCAGATCCTTAAAAGTTTAGCTGCCAAGCCTTACGAGGTTTTGAAAGCTATCCAAGTAGCCGATCATCAAAAATTGATGGGCCGTGTAGAATTAGTTTTAGGCGATGATACCCAAAGTAGCCTGCCAACGGATGAGCGTTTAGCTGCCTTGAAAACCGGTGGCTTCGATCCGGGCTTCGAAACTTTATTATTTCAATACGGACGTTATTTGCTGATCGGTAGTTCGCGGGCGCCGGGTGTGTTGCCGGCCAATTTGCAAGGCATTTGGAACAAAGAGATGAACGCGCCGTGGAATGCCGATTTCCATACCAATATTAACCTGCAAATGAACTACTGGCCGGCCGAGGTTACAAACCTGCCCGAAACAGTTGATCCCCTAACCCATTTCTTAAAAGCATTAGAAGTACCCGGCCGCCAAACCGCCAAAGAAATGTACGGCGCACGCGGCTGGACGGTACACCATTTAACCGACGCCTTCGGCCATACTGCCGTGCACGACGGAGCGATTAACGGCTTATTCCCCATGGGGGGCCCGTGGATGACGCAGCCGATGTGGGAGCATTATGAATTTAACGGCGATAAAACCTTTCTGAAAAATACGGCTTACCCAATGATGAAGGAGTCGGCCCAGTTTGTGTTGGATATTCTTTTCCGCGATAAGCAGGGCCGTTTGGTTACAGCACCATCTTACAGTCCAGAGAATACTTACATACACCCGGTAACCGGCAAAGGCGAAAAACTGACCTATGCCCCTACCATGGATATGGAGATTATTAACGATCTGTTTACCCGCACCATGGCATCAGAAAAGGTATTAGGTGTTGATGCCATTTTTAAAGATACCCTGGCCAAAACGCTGACCGAGATTGTCCCGGTTAAACTGGCTAAAGATGGTTCGATACAGGAATGGGTGGAAGATTACAAAGAAGGCGAACCTGGCCACCGCCACGTATCGCATCTGTTTGCCCTGCATCCGGGCAACCAGATCACTCCGCTTAAAACTCCTGAACTATTTGAGGGCGCTAAAAAAACCATCGCCAAACGCCTTAAAAACGGCGGAGCGGGCACCGGCTGGAGCCGTGCCTGGACTATCAACTTTTTTGCCCGGTTAAAGGATGGCAATTCCGCACATGAGCATATTGCTGCGCTGCTGCAAAAAAGTATCGCACAAAACCTGTTTGATATGCACCCGCCTTTCCAAATTGACGGGAACTTTGGCTACACCGCCGGCGTTGCCGAAATGCTTTTACAAAGCCAGGAAGGCGAAGCCGGGAATCGTACTATTGAATTGCTGCCCGCTCTTCCATCGGTTTGGGAACACGGCAGCGTGATTGGGTTAAAAGCCCGTGGTAATTTTGAAGTAGCGATGAACTGGTCGAAAGGAAAGTTAACAGGCGCTAATGTTAAATCGGGCGATGGTAATGTGTGCATCTTAAATTATCCGGGCGTCGGCACAGCAAAACTGACCAGTGCAGGGAAAAATGTGAGCTATCAAAAGGTGTCGGATAACGTTATTAAGTTTAATACGGTTAAAGGCAAAAGCTATTCGGTAAGCATTTAATAAGCCAATATCGTAAACTAAAAAATCCTTTTAGAATTCAGTTTCTAAAAGGATTTTTGCATTTTATGCTACTTCGATTTTAACCGATAATTGTGATATTTTTCAAAAAATAAATATCTTTGTAAAAAATTACTGTCATGTTACGTATTCAGCACATCCAAATTAACCTTAGCGACCGGTCTTCCCGGTTGATGGGTTGGGGTATGCAATAGTGTAACCAACCTCTCGCTATTGAAGGTGAATACCTTCACAAAATTCAATTAATTTATTATTATCATTTGTCAGGATCTTATCCCGACGGAATACCATTTCATATCTATATGGACTTTTTATACAATGCAGACGAAAAATATTTACAGGCATTAGAAGAGTTACGGTACGGCGAATTGCCAAAAGCACTCTACTATTTTAACGCCATTGTAGATGCCGACCCTGCCAATGCCCGCGCCTGCTTTCAGTTAGGCTGGTTATACTTTTACAAATTTAAAAACTACCAAACCGCAGGTTATTATTTTAAGCAATGCCTGGAGATCGACCCGTTGTTTCCCGATGCTTATGTGCATTATTTAAAATTGCTGATCACGTTAAACATGCACAAAACTATTAATGCCACAGCCGAAAAAGCGCTATCCATCCCCGGCGTTTGCGAGGCCTGCATTTACGAGCAACTGGGCAACTATCACGAGAAGTTGCAAGAGTTTAAAGAAGCGAAGCAATACTATCAAAAAGCCGAGCTGGCCGCTACCGATAAGGATGAGCACAACAGCCTTGGCGATGATATTAAACGCGTTTTGGCCAAGCAAAAAACTAAAAAGAAGTTGCTTAAAGAAGTTAAAATTAATGCTTAAAACAATATTGAGGGTTTGGCAAAAAATATTACTTTTGCAGCCCTCAATATACGGAGAGGTGTCAGAGTGATCGAATGTGCCTGATTCGAAATCAGGTGTACTGTAACAGGTACCGGGGGTTTGAATCCCTCCCTCTCCGCCTTTGCCCGCTGAAGCGGGCTACGGCGGATGAAATCCGCCAGTAGCGTGCGTAAGCGGGTCGCTCGCCGTAGCGTTTTGATACGGGATGCTTACAATTAAAGCCAGTTGAATTTGAAATTCATCTGGCTTTTTTTAATTTGCTTCCTAAACAACCTTATCAAATGTGGTATTATGTTTATATCCTCGAACTAAGCAATGGGAACCATTACGTAGGTTGCACTGTAAATCTCAAAGAAAGATTTATTAGGCATAAAAAAGGATATGTTCCCTCAACCAAACATTATCGTCCTATGAAATTGATTTGGTGCTGTTCTTTTCCTGATAGATATAGAGCTTATGAATTTGAACGATATCTGAAATCAGGGTCAGGAAGAGCTTTTTCGACCAGGCATTTATTTAATACACCAAAAAACACTATTGCTTAATTTTTTTTAACATCTTTTATTTATTTTAGGTCACAATGTAATCTTTATGCGGCCGATTGCTTTTTTGCTCCTGTTTTTTTTGAGTTTCTATTGTCGCGCTCAAACGCAGGCAACGGGCACCTTCAGGGTAACTCACGTGCCGAATAAGATCGCGCTGGAAATGCCCGGCATCCGCGACCGGTTAAACCAGGAAATTGCGGGTTTAAAAGCAAGTAAAGCGGTCTTCTCAGTGTTGCAAAATCGGTTAAAGGGGTATACCAATCTGCCTGTTTCGCTGCGCCAGCAACTGGCCGATGGTAAAGTAAATATTTACACCTATAATATCGGCGCGCCTACACCTACCTTAACAGGTCTGCTTGAAATTAAAGCCACTAAAGGCGACCAAAGCCCGGCCCAACTTTACCAGGATTACCAGGTACGTAATTTTTTTAGCGGAAAGCTTGTGGTGTGGGACAGCCTGGCAGTTGCGATATTCCCGACCGGATTTACTGCCGCCAATGATGGTTACTTTTTAACGGTAACCAGTTCCAACCGAAAAATACGCATACCGCTTGGCGCGGCTGAAAAAAACTCGATTTATTTAAGCTCCATTTTATTTCAAAAAGCGGGTTTAACGCCTGCTGATGCCTGGTACGATTGCCGCTTACAAAACCGGGATTTGCCCGATGACACGTTTAACGATTTCAAACTACATTTTTTAACTGCCGATGAGGAAGCAGAGTTGCAGGATCTGTATACCGATCTAAAACAGGAAGGCGCTTTAGCTAATGATAGCGCTATAATTGAACCCCTTGTTGCCTACGCGTTGTTAAAATGGGGCACCTTATATCCCTGGAATATCAGGCAGCAACTCATTTTAAAATGACAAATACCAATTGGGTTTTAAGCGTTCTGGCGCATGCGGTGGTTATTCTTTTTTTAGCCGGGTGCACCTATATACTGGCCGGGAAACTGGTACGTAACAAATGGCGACTTTTGCCCGTAGCCCTGTCGCTTGGCGGCTTATTAACGTTGGTTACGCTATTTACCTTACAGGGGCATTCGGTACTATTTAGCCAGGAAGCAACCGTTTTGGCAAAAGCCGGCTGGCTGAGAGATTGGCTGGGGCGCAGCGATGATGCCCGGACAGATTTGCAACAGCGTTTTATTTTTGTAAACACCGCGCTTAACCCTACCCTGATCAATACACCTGACGCTAATGAAGATGATCTGGCTAAACAGGTAATTACCGATCGTCATCTTTTACTAAAAGTTTTTAATTACCTCGCCGATCATCGACAGCAGGTTGGCCTTGTGGTGTGTGATCTTATTTTTAGCGATAGTACCGATGCCGACCGACCACTGATAGCTGCCATGACCCGCCTTCAGGCGCAGAATAAATTACTGCTGGCTTATAATCATGATTGGTCCAGAGCCCACCCCTACTTTTACAAGGAATTAGATCCGGCATCGTTTGGCGATGTCACCAAGGTTGCCGACGAATCGTTCTACTTTTCGCATCAAATTGTTAATGACGAGATGATGCCGAGCCTGCCTTATAGCATGTATCTAAAATTGCACAACTTACAGCCCGATAAAAATCTGTTTTTGAGTGAGAACGGCAGTTGGGTACCTCAAAATTTTATACCCGAGTTTGTTTTTACTAAAGAGAAAGCGCTTTACAAAACAGCGGCACAACAGCCGGTGGCACAGCTATCAATAAAGGTTAATCCGGATACTGATCTACTTAAAAGCGAACTGCCAAATATGATTAGTCTTGGTGCATTAAGTGGCGAATATGGACAGCTTGATTTTCAGGACCTCTTGACCAGCAGGTCTCCTCGTATCCCCCAAATTGTATTTATCGGGAACTTTACTGATGAATATCTGGACCGGCACGAAACAGCGTTTGGCCGCCTGCATGGCACAACCATCCTGTTAAACGAGTTTTACTACATCTTAAATGGTTATCATAAGCTTTCTATCTGGAAAATTGCGGGTTATACGCTCGCGCTTTTTATCCTGTTATCCCTGATGATTGTCCACATCGTTAAACAAAAAGTATTTACTACTCTAAAGGAATTGCGCGGCGAAACAACAACGCACTGGTTAAAATTTTTGCCGGAGTGGTTAGTTAGCATGTGCGAGTTTATTTTTGAAGAAAGTCATTATATCCTGTTGTTTGTTATTGCAGCTTTAATAGACTTTGCTTTCCATAAAATGATCAATATTATGGGTTTACTCTATTTTATTTTGCCATTTAGCGCGCTTTTACGTTTTTTTGCTGTTAAACATTATCACCAATCTCAGTCATGAAAAAAACAGCACTCCTCCTTCTACTGCTGGCTTTACCGGTATTTTTGTTTATCCGGGCCAAACGCGTTTTAGTAGCAACCCCTAAAACTTACGCCGTTGTTGTCGGTATTTCATCATTTCAAAATCCGGGCATTACCGAACTTCGCTATGCGCATCGCGATGCCGAGGCTTTCCGCAGCTTTTTGGAGTCGCCCATTGGCGGCGCAATACCCCCCGAAAATATAGCGCTGTTGACCAATGAGCGCGCCACACGTGCGGCGATCATAAAAAACATGCGCGCTCTTTTTGACCAAGCAACCGCAAACGATGTGGTGATATTTTATATATCGACCCATGGCATACCTGACGCCAAGATTAAAACCGACCTGTATTTTACAACTTACGATACAGACCCTACCAATTACACTGGGACCGCATTATATCGCGATGATGTTTTAAAATTTGTAAGCAATAGCAGTGCTAAGATCAAGGTGATTTATTCGGATGCTTGCCACTCGGGCGGCTCGGGGATTTACCGGGGCGTTAAAGACGATGCATCAGACCTGGTAAACCGTATGCAGGTTAGCCTTACCGATGTTAAAGAGCCTTGCTTTGCTATTTTTGCGGCATCATCAAGTGCCGAACAATCGGCTGAGGATGCGCGCTGGGGCGGCGGTCATGGCATTTTTACTTACGAGCTAATCCGCGGATTACAGGGAGCAGCGGATAAAACTGCGAAACAAAACGCCGGCGCTAAAGGTAATGGCGACGGACTGGTTACCGGCCGCGAACTGGCCGATTATCTGCACGATATGGTACCGGCCGCCACCCATAACGGCCAAACCCCCGAAGCCAGCGGAAACAACATTGAAGCTATCCCGCTCGCTGCCTTAACTGCCCAAAAGTTTGCAACAGCAGTTAACAATTTAAAGAAAGCTGAAAAACCCAAAGAAGATGCGGCTGATGCCACCTACGGTAAGATTGTGCCGAAGGATGAGCCTAAACAATTTGACACCGGTACCACAGATATGAAAAATTCAATATGCGTGGATGATCATTACGCCTATGGCGAATTTTGCTTTATTAATGATTATGGAGAAGATCTGCTGCTACAGATTATAGATGGTGGTAAAACCTATAATCCGCAGTATAATTTACTAATACCGGTTGGACAAAAAAGCTGTGCGCAAAGAATCAATGCATCTTATGTAAACAACCGGACGATAGAAAACTTAAGTTCTAACATCAAGTTCACATTTATTACTACCGCAGAAGGCAAACCTGTGAGACGAGGTACACTACAACAAGTAATTGAGACCTGTAAATCTAAAACAGTGGTATTAAGTAAAAAAACGCTTTATATGAGCGCGCAATAATACCATAAGATATTTGAATATGCGGCCTGATGAAAAATCTTCATCAGGCTTTTTTATTGGCTTTAGCCTGATTAAAGCGTGCTTATCGCTATCTTGCATTAACCAATTCTTTAACATTTATGCTGCGTTGCCTTGCCCGCCTTTCTCTTTTTATATCCGGATTTTCACTGCTAAGTCACGCTGCTTTTACGCAGGATATTTATGCAGCTCAACGGCAAAACTGGCTTAAAAAGGCCGAAGAACTTAAACCGGCTTTAACCGAAACTATCAGGCAACCCACCGGTGTTGTTAAGCTTGAAAAAGATGCAACGGCTTTTCAGGGATGGAAAGCGGTGCCGGCGGGTGGTATAGAACAACTTTATAACGCATCGTTCAGCAAAAGAAACAGCGGCATAGTGGTTGATTTTGGAGAACACTTAACGGGATATTGCACCTTTACCCTCAAAACCCGCCGGGGCGATATGGACGCGCCGCTACGGTTAAAATTAACCTTCGGCGAAGTGCCTGCTGAATTGGCTACGCCCTTTGACCCCTATCCCGGCGGATTAAGCCGTGCCTGGTTACAGGACGAGACTGTTACCGTTTCGGTATTACCTGCAACCATTACCATTCCGCGCCGGGTGGCTTTCAGGTATGCTAAGATAGAATGGCTGGGATCGGGCGGGTATGAGTTTGGGTTTTCGGATATCCAGTTTAAGGCTACAACATCAGTTACAGTAGCTCCACCCCAACTGGCAGCAACAACACCTACCATTATTAAACAAATAGATCAGGTGGGCTTAAATACACTTAAAGAGTGCATGCAAACCGTTTACGAGGACGGCCCCAAGCGCGATAGGCGATTATGGATAGGTGATCTGTACCTGGAATCGCTGGCCAACCTGTATTCGTTTAAAAATGATAATCTGACTAAACGCTGCCTATACCTGCTGGCAGGCTTATCTAACGATGACGGCATCCTTAACGCCAACGTTTTTGAATTGCCCGAACCACATCCTCAAAAAAGCCACCTGCTCGATTATTGCTTTTTATACAACGTTGCCCTGAAAGAATACGTTGCCGCTACCGGCGATAAACAAACCGGGCTTGACCTTTGGCTCGTTGCCAAAAAGCAATTGGATATTGCTAAAACCTACATGGGCAGTGATGGCATGATGGACTACGTAAAAGCTGGTAAAGAATGGTGGGTATTTTTTGATTGGAAGGATGGCCTTGACAAGCAAGCGCCCTTGCAGGGAATCACTATTTACACGTTGAATCAAACTTATGCCTTGGCGAAGCTTTTGGGTAAAGAAAGCGAGGTGGCAGCGTTACCCGCAATGGCTAAAAAATTAAAAGATGGAGCTTATAAAAACCTGTACGATAAGCCAAGCGGGCTATTTGTAAGCGGGCCAAATAAGCAGGTATCATACGGTGGGCAGGCCTGGATGATACTGAGTGGTGTTGCATCTAAAACAGAGGCTCAGCGGGCTTTAAAAGCATTACCCGGGCTTACTGATGCCGTGAGACCCGGCGCGCCTTATATGTACCATTATTACGTTGCGGCCCTGATTGAAAGCGGCCTGAAAACCGAAGCAAAAGATGCCTTGACCACTTACTGGGGCGGCATGATTAAAAAAGGAGCCGATACCTTTTGGGAGGTGTACGACCCTAACGACGAATTAAAATCTCCCTATAACTTTTTCCCGGTAAACAGCTATTGCCATGCCTGGAGTTGTACGCCGGTTTACTTTATCCGTAAGTATCCGGAGATCTTTCAGCAGTAAAATTGCAAGATATCCCTCGGAGGGATTATTTCCAGTAAAATTTGTGCATAGATAGTTTTTTTAACATCGGTGTCGAAAGCTTTTTATAAAAGCGACCGCTATTATAACCCATCCATTTGGCAAAAATTGAGCTGATTGATTTAAACAGGCTAACCGGCGAATTTTTTAACGCATAGCCAATTTCAGATTTAATAAACTTAAAACCTTCGCCCGTGGGTTTACCGTACTCCTGCAACATCCAGATATTTTGCTCGTGAAATACACGGGTATCAAAATATCTGCGATATTCTTCAATTAAGGTATAGCTGTGCGAGTGATATACCATAGCATCGGCAACGTAGGCTTTTTTATACCCCGCTTTCAACATCTTTGCAGCAACAATAGCATCTTCGCCCATAATAGATTCTGTGGGAAAACCGCCAGCAGCTAATAACGCATTTTTGCGGTAAGCCGAATACGAATTTGAACAGAAGAAAGCCTTAAAGCCAAGCGCCGGCTGGTCTGCTATGGAAATTAGGTTTGACACCGCCGGGTAATTATACAACCGCGCATGAATTTCTAAAGGTTTGGCGTTTTTGTGCGGTAACTGTCGCCCGTAAGCCATGCCAACTTCGGGGTCGTTAAAAACGGCAACCATATTTGCTATGCTGTTACTGTCAGCTAAAATAGCATCCTGAGTTAAAAAGATACAAATGTCCGCATCCCCGCTTAAATCAATCAGTTGCTGGCGCGTTTTACCGTGATTAAATTCGCTGGTACTAATTTGTACAACTTCAAAACCGTTATCTAAAGCCTGTTGTACGGTATCGTCTTTCGACCCGGAATCGATTATAATTTTTTTATCAATTTTTTGATTTTGCCCGGCAACGCTATCCAGTAGTTCTATCCATTTAGGTCCGGCGTTGTACGTTGGAATTAAAACAGCCGTCTTCATACTTGTTTTTTTAATTTTGTGTAAGCTAAGGTGTGTGCCTTGGCAAATTTAATGGATGGAGTAAATTGCCTGGAGTTAACGAATATGGCTGTAAATACTTTCGCGAATATAAATAGTAACTGAGGCAACGGAGTACCGTTAGGATACTTAACCATTGCGGCCATACGTACCCGCTTAATTACTTCGGCCGGTGTATCGTTATGGCTATGGGCAACATTCAGGGTATGAAAATAATATATTTCGCCATTTTTCGCTAAAACCTCTGAGGCCCAAAGCCCGTCTTCGCCAAAAATTACATTTTGGAATTTCACCTGCTCCCAGTGTTGCCTGTTCATTACCGAGGCTGCATTTGAAAAGCTATTTTTACTACCAACCTGCACCGGTAAAGCCGACGGATATTGTGGGAACCGATGTTTAAGAAAAGCATCATCGTAAATACTTGAGCCAAAGTTTGCATTAGGTACCTGCCTAAAGTAGCCCGAAATATTTTTATCCTTAATAAATTGACAGGTATCTTCAATTAGTCGTTCACTTTCTAATATCACATGGCCTGAAAAGAAAAATACATATGGGCAGGTAGTTAGCTCGAACATTAAATTGCACGACGGGCCAAAACTAAATTCGCTACCGGCTATGCTATAAATGTTACAGTTATACTTATCAAGATAATCAAGGGTGCCATCGGTGCTGCCGCTATCTAATATTGTTATTTCTAACCTGTTAAACCAGGTTTGTTTGGCTAACGATTGCCAAAAAGCATCAATACCCTTTATCTCGTTTTTTACCCGTATGGCAACCGACGCAACATAGCCCGCCTGGTTAACTGATTGCGATTTTAACTTTTTTAATGTTTTATATTCTTGCTTATAATCCACTTTTTTTAAACCTTGAAAAATAAATAGACACCCACACAAATTGAAAAACAACCGGCAAATACATGTACATATTGTAGAATATGGAGAGTACGATGATTTGTATAATGATGGCATGAAAAAATATCTTTTTAATACCCTTAACAAACCATATAACATTGCTGAACACACCGGTAGCGAAGGAAAATATAACAATGCCCCAATATCCCATATCGGTATACGGGCTGGTAAAGGCACTACTTACGTTAAACGCCTCGGTCACCAAATTACCTCCGGTTGCGTAAACAGACGGATCGAATACCAAATTCCTGATTACCGACGGCAACAGCAGGGATAAAGTATTGGGGAAATAAATATGAGGATCGGCAATTGGAAAGGTAAAGTTAAACAGCAGGTTGTTAAGCGGTGTTGTTACATAAATGTACACCCATAAAAACCCGGATGGCAACCACGTCGGCCAGTTTTCTGTCGGGCTGGCTAACTTCACAAATGCCTCGCCACCCGACCTAAAATCTCCAAGTATCCCAAAACCGATGACTCCTAAAATTACATAAATGGCTAACTTTCTAACCAATTTCAGTTTGTTGTCTGACATCAGAAAATAGACTACCGCTATCTCTATAAGCAGTACAATAATAACCTGCCTGGTAACCAGCAAAATATTCCAGATCACAAAAAAAATGGTGATCATTAAAAACATCTTCTTTTTGTCGACTTTGTAAAAGTAAAAGGCGATAATACCCAAGGCCAGTTCAAGGGCATTTAACAAACCGTGTATGGTGGGGATGCCGTAGTCAAAATAGATTTTATCGCTGCCGGTTATCAGCCACAAAAATGGAAATCCGCCCGAATAGATGATCTCCACCACGGTTAAGGCAAGCCAGAAATAAAAATAAATAAAGAACCTTTTATAATAGGTTTCGCTTATCTCTGTCAACACAGGTACATCTAAAGCGATTGATTTCCTGGGCAGGAACGCAAATAGATATCCCGCCAAAAAGGGGGTTAACGATATCAGGTAAAAGAACCAGGCACTATCAATGCTTTCCTCAAGCAATGCACTTAATCGCATCGAAAAAAGAACGATAACAAATAGCCATATCGCAGCAAAAATAATTACCGGATTAAAAATTTTAAAAAAGCTATTTATCCCTAAGTTAGACATGCGGTTGCCTGGCAAGTTGTTCTAATTATCTATTTTGTTTGCTGCTATTTGTATTTTCAATTCGCCGGCAATTTTCTCTACCGATAATAATTGCTTTGCGTTATGCAAATTTTTAACCTGCTCAGCATAATCGCCAGGTTTTTTCCCGTCGATGATTTCGTTTATTAACGTCTCCATTTCATCAACTGAATTGCATAGGTATCCAATATTACCCAGCTTTTCGAAATAATAATCAAAGAAGGCGTTTCTTAGCGAAATTATAGGTACCTCATGTTTTATTGCGTCAAAAAAAGTCCCGCTTGGGCAAAGATCGTAATAGCTGTTATTTTCAAAAAAATATATAAAGTAATCGGCCTGTTCAAGCGCGTTGTCAAAAACTTCGGGGGCTATAAAATCAGCATCCTTTGCCAATACAGATACATATTGATTAACGTAAGGCAGCACCTCTACAGATATACTCCCAACCTGCATAAATTTTAACCGATTACCTTCTACCTGATGACTTAGTTTTTTTGCAATATTAAACAGGAAATGCGAGTTTTTAGATTTAAGCGCCGCGCCTATGTTGGCTATTGTAATTTGCAATGGCCGGTTATTATTAATTTCCCTGCCCTTATTTTTATAGTAATAGGGATGATCAATCGCAATCACATTGTTGTTGGGGAAGTGCGGGTATAAATTATATAACCTGTTTTTGATGCTTTCGCCATAAAATAGAAAAGTGTTATAAGTAGTATTACGATCCTGCAAAAACGATTTGATCTTTTGTCTGAATATTTTTGTTGTCAGCCTATCTTTTTTCAGCAGCAATACGCCCAAATCGCCATGCTGGCAAACTATAATTTTTTGCTTAAAGTGTTTGGCAAACACATTTAAAAAGAACGCGCAAAACGGGAACACCGATGTAAATACGATAAACCTGGCCTGGTTTTTTTTTGCCTCTTTAAATATCTGATAAGCGAGGCGCGTTTGCCTAATGGTTTTGCCTACCGTATTTTTTATTTTATTCTCTGTAGTATCGTACCCAAAATTTAAAAACGGCGTAATGTTATCCTGATCAGTTAACCTGCCTGTTATCAGATCATAATGCTTATCGTCGGCGCTGACGATAAATGATTCTTCGGGATATAATATTTTAAAACACTGTAATAAGCCGCTATTAACCTCTACATGCTTGCCACCCTGCATTTGCAACTCCGAAAACACTATCATCACTGTATTTTTTCAATCACTAATCAAACCAGGGTAACCATTGCGGGTTATAAGTAAGGTCTGTTTGTTCTCTTTGTTTAATTTTAACTGCCGGCACGCCGCCTACAACATCAAAAGGCTCCACATTTTTAGTTACAACTGCGCCTGCGCAAACAATGGCGCCTTTGCCAATTTTTACACCGGGCAATATAGTAGCCCTTGTACCTATCCAGGCGTAATCATCAATGTATACATCTTTTGCCCTGAAAGAAAAATCAGGAGAATTCATATCATGATCGCCGGTGATCAGGTGCACTTCAGGAGATATCGAGGCATTATTGCCGATATATAACTTACCGCGGCCATCTAAAAAACACCGCCTGTTAATTACTGCATTATTACCTATAGTAATATTAGTTCCGTATAGAAAACAGTTTAGGTGGATACTGCTGCCCCCGCCCATTTTTATCCGCATTATTTTTTTGTAGTAAAAATGCCTTACCGCATAAAATGGGATATGGTTGATGATTGCATTGGGAAAATATTCGAAAAAGAAAGCCTTAAATACCGTATAGGCACTTTTTACCGGGGAGTTATTTGCTTTTAAAACCAAATAACGCTTGTTGTAAAATGCAGCTTTTGATGTATCCCAATGTTGGTTTTGTTTTAAAACCTCCTTGTTTCTTTTAAGCTGATGGATATTAAGCCTGATATCATCCGTAGTAACAATTGCAACAACGTCTATTTTTTTGTAGGATGCTTTTAAAAACGATGCCCTTAATGCAATATCAAAATTGTGGGCGTAACTTTGGTAAGTGCTTTGGGCAACGCGTTCTTTTTTCAGGAAAGCAGCACTAATCAGCATAGCCCCTAACGATGTTAATGGCCCTCGCCAAAGCTGATCGTAGTCGTGGGTATCTATCTTGTCTATTAATGCGCCCCCGGGTTTCAAAATCTTTTCGCGGGCGTATATAATTTCAAAGTCTGCAATTTCGTTACGCAGGTTGTTAATATTCATTAGCACGTTCCGGTTTTCGAAAACAATGCCCGGGTCTAAAAAAATAATAAAATCTCCTGTCGATGCATCAACCCCAAAATTCATTGCCGGTACAGGGGCCAGTGGCTCATCGTAAATTTTAACGTTTACGGCTTCGATAATTTCTGCAGAAAACTCCCGGCACTTATTTGCCGAACTATCGGTTATAACAATATGCTCAAAGTTATTATAGCTTTGATTAATAACACTTTTAATAGTTTTGGCAAGTAAACCACAATCGCTGTTGGCAACCGTAATTATAGAAAATTTAATACCGGGGGATATCATAACCTAAAGGTAACTATAACTTGCTATTTATTTTGCAATCTGTTTTTCAGAAGCTCAGCTTGTCTCTTTTGTTCGGCCGACGAGAAGAAGTACCCGTTGTACCAACCCTTTACGTACCCAGCCCTTATTCTGGTTAATAAATAAAAGCTATACAGTAACGATTGCACATCGTACTTGCCCGATTTTATGCTAAACCAATAGGTTATTAATGATATGAATGATTTAAAACTTAAAGCCGATATAACGCACAAAGCAATGAGGTAACCGGGAACGCTTTTGCCTAAGATAATTTCACCCGCTATAATTAAGGCAAATACCACAAAGCACGCCTGCATTACCAGCGTAATCAAATGTTTAAAAAACTCCTGACTGCGTATTCTTGCTTCGCCCTCGCCTAAGCCGTATCTAAAAGCTTCTTTAGCAAAAGCGGGAGCGATTTTGTGACGCCCCCAAAACACAAATCGCTTATCAACTACATGAAATTTGTAGTTTTTAGCAACAGCTTCAAGCCCGAAAACCATATCATCACCAGCAAGAGTTAACCACTCGCAATAACCGCCAATTTTGTCGAAAACGCTCTTTTTATAGGCAATTGAACGGGATGAAGGGATAAACCCCGGCGCGTTAACGTTTGTGTTATAACCTTTTGATATAACATAGGCTGCTTTAGCTGCAACCGTGGTTTGTTCTGATTCTTCAACAGTATATGAGCCGCCGGTTATCTCCACATCACCTTCGTTAAACGGAGTTATTATTGATGCTAACCACTCTTTGTGAAAACGGCAGCCAAAGTCCATACTTGCTATTAAATCGTACTTAGCAGCTTTAATGGCAAGGTTTCTGCCTTCGGCAACATTGCATTTATGCTTTTGCAAAATGGTAACCGGGATGGGTGATTTAGCTTTCCAGTCCAGCAGCATTTCATAGGTACCGTCTGTAGATCCGGCGTCAGTTATTATTATTTCAGAAGGCTGTAAGGTTTGATTATGCAGATCATTTAATGTTTGATCAAATCTATTCTTCTCGTTAAAAACTGTCGATACTAATGAAAAGTACATTTAAATACTAATTGAAATATATGTGATGATATAACGATTTAACGTTTTAATTTAACTAAGGAATTGATAAAAGCATTTTTAAAAATTCCAAACTGCATTACTGCGAAAACCATCAGGTACACGCATACCGCAATGATTAATAATGTGAGATTAAGAAAATAGTTTTGTACAATACAAATAATAATTGCGGTAATAACTATTGTTAATACTATTTGCAGCAACAGCGGGCTGTCCACTTTAATTTTCATTTGTTTATTGGCCGCAAACACCATAAACAGGCAAACAGCGCCTTCGGCAAGTACACAGGTAATGGCCGCCCCTTCCGATTTTAAATGAGGGATCAACGCAAAATTAAATGCAAGGCTTATAATTAAGCCTATTATGGTGGCATATAATATTTTACGCTCGTGCCCTATCGGTAATAAAAACTGAGTCCCCATAACGTTGCAAACACCAATTATTAACGGCACTACAGATAATATTTTAATTACCAGGGTAGCGTGAAGGTATTTTTCTCCGGCAATCAGGAATAAAATTTCCTTCGAAAAAAAAATGCAGAAAAAGCAGAACGGCAGAGTCAGCAGAAAAACTATGCTTAATGATTTGCTTAGCAAAGCACTGATACCATCAACATCCTTCTCTACAAACAATGCAGACATGCGGGGAATTAGCGTTGTGCCCACTCCACTTACTACAAGCCAATACATTTTAACCAATTTAAGCGGTACGTTGTATAAGCTTACATCTTTATCGCTTGTTAAAAAGCCAAGGATCACGGTATCTAAAATTGCATAAATACTTACCGAAACGTTTATGCTGAATAATATCAGTAAGGGTTTCAGGTGCTGTTTTACGTTAAGCTTATCATTAAACTTAGCGTGAAACTTTTTAAAGTAGTTGCCGGTATTCAGCATAGCATTAAATAACACCACGGCCGATAATATCAGGTAATAGATCGTATAATCATGATCGGCTTTTACCAATACCAGGATACTTACAACGCTTAAAACCTTTATAATTAACGATCGCTTGGTGATGTAGGCAAAATTCTCAATTCCCTGGTAAAACCACTCTATCAGAAATGCATTGGCGATAATAGTTAAGCACGATATTTTTATCAGATCCCAACTGCCTTTAAGCTGCGGTATAAAAAAATGGATCCCGATAAATAACGAAGAAAACACCACCGATAATATCACCTGAAGCAGCAAAAGCTCTATCACAAGTTTAGATCTTCTCTCTACATCGTTTTTTATGCGGGCAACTTCTCTTACGCCATAAAACGGGATGCCAATGGCCGAAAAAATGATAAAGTACTGGGTAAAGGCATCAATAAAAAACACCTTACCAATACTGGCGTTAGACAGCGTTCTGGTAATGTACGGGAATGTAATTAAAGGAAATAGTATTGTTGATGCGGTAAGAATAAAATTGCTAACAATATTTTTTCGTAAGCTCATAAGCGTTATGAAATGTCGTACTTCGTATTTATTTGTTTAGACAGTTCGATACTTTGCTTAATGCACACATCCATATTATAATACTGCCACTCGCCAAAGCGGCCTAACGTGTAAACATTGATATTTTGCAGGTATTGTTTAACTTTTGTTGTAGCCGTATCGTAATTCTCATCAAACACTACATAGGCATGCTCTGATACATTGTAGGATACCGGGGTTTTTAAAAAAGCATCTTTTTTACCATTTTCAACCATCTCATCGTACGATTTTTCGCCTACAACTTCGGTAATTGAGTAATTTTTTTCAGGTTTAAAAAATTTGCCAATGTGGATATACCTGTGAAACTGGATATCCGACTCGGGGATATAAGTCCAGGTGCGTTCGGTTGGCTCGGTTTCCCACAACATGGTGGTTACTTTGTTATATTTTAATTTAGAAGCCTCCTCTAATATTTCGGCAGGGGTATTTTCTATCATGCCGGGCAACAGGTTTAACGGTAAGGTAGATATGATCAAATCATACTCTTTCTCATCATTAATCAGCCACTTATTGCTTTCCTGGTTAAAAGATATTTTATTTACGCTATAGTTTAAGGTGATATTCAAACCCTCGGCCAAGGCATCAATAAACACATTCTGGTTGTTTTCGTTAGGATAAAAGAAACTGGCATGCGGCATTTTATCGCTTTCGGTACTGATGAGGCCGTTAAAAAACGATGCTTTATCCGGGATTGGCAGTTTGCCTTCTACCCAGGCGGGGCTCATTTCTTTAGGATCTTTGTTCCATATTTTTTTATTGTAGGGGATAAAGTAAGCCTCGGCTAAGGTATCGCCAAACTTTTTCCTGAACCACTCATCTAAATTAGCGTAAACATGATCGTCCTGCGCGCCTAAAAATTTCTCGGTGATACTAATAGCCAGCTCCGGATCAAAGTTGTGAATCTGTTTTATAGCATACTCTATGGGGTAAGTAACCTCATGTCCTTTTAATTTTATAACCGCATTACGCTGTACCTGGTGCCATTTATCTTTAGCAAGCACGTTATTAAAAACAAACTCCAGCACATCCTGATACTTTGAATTAAAGCAATGGCCACCTACGGTATGGTAAGCTATCCCGTCTACATCACGTGTGCGGGCAATGCCGCCTTGTATACTATTGCGTTCAAGTATTTCTGTTTCAAAATTCGCGCTAAGTAGTTTTGCTATACTTAAGCCAGAGATACCTGCACCTAAAATCCCTATTTTCATTTTATGTATTGCTGATGTTGAATTATCTTTTGGTTATAATAAAGCAATTACCTATTTAGATAAATTACTATAAACCTTACGTGTTATTATTGCAATTAATATTAAAAAGAAACCAATTATAAAACCCATTATAAAGCCTTTAACGCGGCTTAGCTTATCGCTTAAAAGCGGCAATACAGGCTCATCAATCACCTGCATTAAAGGAGTCTCTTGCCTTAACGAGATTTTTGAAAGTTCAAGGTTCTTTACAATTTCGCTGTAGATGGCGCCGCTGGCCTGTACATCAACCTGCTTTTTTTGCGATGGTACCTTAAGCGATTGTAAATACGGATTTGAATTAGGCACCGCATCCGAAGCTGATGCCACCCCATACAACGAGCTGTTGAGTATTGCTCTTACACTATCGGCCTGTCTTTGTAAAATATTTACGTTTTGTACCGTTTTTTTAGTTTTAGTTTGCGCGTAAAAACTATTTACATTTTCAACCAAAGCTATGGTAAAAGCCTTGGCAAACAACTCATCATTACTTATGGTTTTTACAGTTATAATACTTAGCTTTTTATCCGCTTTATCTACCGTTAACAGCTTTTTGTTAAAGTAATTTACTATATCTGTAATAATACTGTCCTGTTTGCGCGTAAACTTATCGGGGCTGCCATTAAACGAGACGTTGTCTATATGATCGGTCTTTTTCCATTCTTCGCGCAATCCGTTAAAGTTAATATACCGGTCTATCAACAATTCGCTATGTCCGTTAAAATCAGCCTTGCATAGCAAAGTTTTTTCGATCATTAACCGCGATTTGTATAATTCGATAATATTATCGCCCTGAAACATCCCGGTATTGCCACCGGGAATATCTATACCCGCCAGCGATGCCAAACCTGCATACTGGCTTAACGAACCACCTTTGCTGTTATCATCTAAAACAAAATTACAAACCGCTACAAATTTCTCTTTCCTAACCATAGCGTAGGCAATACCCAGGCCGCCGCCAATTAACGAGACTATCAAAATCAACAGCCATTTGCTTCTTAGATATTTAAGGCGCTGTTTTAGTTTTGCCAGCACAGCCTTAATGGATATTTCATCAGAGCTGTTTACAGAGGTTGTATTTTGAACCGAACTCATATTTCTATTCTAAATCGCAATATATTACCTTTATTGGGTGTACAGGTAATGTTAACAGATATCAAACCAATAGTTTTTAACAACGCTGTGGCGTTTGTCAAAATTCAACAAATTATAGCAAATTTAAGTACACAATACATTTTATAATGCATTGCCGCCGGCCGCCTTAATAATAATGTGCTGGCAGTATTAATAATTACTTTCTGCTTAAAGTAATTATGCCCAAAATTACCGCGCCTAACGATGCAACACTTGCTGCAAGCCCAACAGTTTCCTGTGTAGTTAAACCTTTACGCTCTGCTTTTTTAGGTACGTATATGATGCTCCCCGGCCTAATAGAAGGATGAGTTGTAAAAAACAAAAACTTACGGCTTCCTTTCACGGTACCATTCGGGTACAATACGTAAGCTCCGCGTTTTAACGCGGTTGGAGAATATCCGCCGGCATTGATCACATACCCCTTCAGCGTTTTACCGCTTGTGTATATAATGGCGCTTGGGTAAAGCACATCGCCGTCAACCTTAACTATCTGCTGCTCTTTCGGGATGCTTATTTCGTCCTCATCTTCAACCAGCAAATCAATTTTGCTGCCCGGCTTGGCAATAATGGTTTTTAAATCAATACCAACAAAATCATTACGTGCCGATTGTGTTTCAACTAAAGTAGAGTCGTTATAAGCCAGTTTAACTTTGTTTATGCGATCTATTCTATCTTGTTTAATGCTTGCGGCATCGCCTTTATCTTTATTTACGCCTAAAATTGCCAGGTTCGAGCGTTTTAACGATGCGCCTTCAACATCGGCCGATACGGTAAGTCCGCCGGCTTCTTTTATAATGTCTGATATTTTTGTGCTCTTATTTCTGATCGTGTAGTATCCCGGATACAATACCTCGCCGATAACTTTTACGCTGCGTTGTTTTTCGTAACCTGGCAAGCTGTAAACCGAAACTATATCGTATGGCTTTAATTTAAAATTAGCGCTTTCAGGTTTCAGTACTGCATCAATATTAATGCTGAATACCTTTGCCACATCACTGTTTAACGAGTTTGGATCGCTGTTAGAAACCCTTCTTGCTATTTGGATACGGCTTGTGCTCGCGCCTTCGCTAAGGCCGCCGGCCTTTAATATCAGGTCTTCAACGGTCATGCTATCGGCATAAGCAAATTCGCCGGCAGCCCTTACACCTCCTTTAATGGTAACCGTGTAATTATCCCGTAAATCAAATATGGATCTGATATCTACCACATCTTCGCGTTTCAGTACAATATCAGGTGCAGACTTATCTAAAATTCCTTTCGGGCTAAACGAAATAGACTCTGTTGAATTATCGTCTTTTAATCGTGTAATAAATCCACGGCCGGTAAATGCATCTTCTTTAATACCGGCAGCCTTTTTTATCAGGGCCGATAAGGTAAGTCCTTTACTTAACTCGTAAGCGCCCGGTCTAAATACGGCGCCCTGTATAGTAACACGGTTTTCAAATCGTTCCAATATCGCGTCAACTTCATATCTATCGCCACGAAGCGGTGTATAGTTGGCGTAATCAGCCTCTACTATATCGGCAATTTTTCGCTCCTGACCGCTAATTTGATAAACCTTTATCTTATCGGTATAAGCGCTTTCGGTAAAGCCACCTGCAAACCTCAATACATCCTGTAAAGTTTCGCCCGGTAAAACTTCAAACAGCGCCGGTACTTTTACCTGCCCTGCCATTTCAACTCTTAACCTGTATGTTGGCACACGTATAATATCCTGATCTTTCAGACTGATGTTATCAACCTGCGATCCTTTTAATAAAAAATCATAAAGATCAAGATGACGCACAACCTTGTTATTGCGGATGATTTCGATATTCCGGAATGAACCATTATCATTAGGCCCGCCGGCTGCGGTTAACGCATAAAAAACAGTAGCTAACGATGGTACCGTAATAGTGCCCGGTTTAATAACCTGGCCATTTACAATAACCGAAATACTGCGAATGTTACCCAAACTAACCTCTACGCTTGTACCGCGGCCTACCGCATAGTTATTAGCAGCAAGTTTTGATTTGATATTTGCCGTAGCCTGTTCTATTGTTTTACCACTTACATTTAATAAACCAACACCTGGTATATTAATATTGCCTTCCGGCGATACCGGCAGCTTCCAGTTAACTAACGAATTACCATAAACGTTAATAACAACTTCATCATCAGGCCCTAAAATATAGTTCATAGGGGTTGCTATACGCAAATTGGGTGCAAAAGATGTTTTGCTATTTCTAAACAAATCTGCACCGAAAATTTTAGAACTTACAGGTGCGGCAGGTAAGGTATCGTCCGCTCCGCTAACCTGGCGTTGCTGAGTTTGAGTGACAGCATTTGTATTATCATCAGAGGCCTTAGTGCCGCTATTGCCAGACCGGATAGCCGCTATACGGGTTTGCAAACGTTGCGCCTGTGCTTCAGATAAGCCTTTGTCCTGGGCCTGTTTAACTAAGTCATTGTCGCTTATCCCCGATGCTTTAGCTTGCTGCAACCAATTGTTTAATTGTGTATCTGAATACGAATCTATATTTACTCCTGACAGATTTTGCGGGATAGTTTGTGCCCAAACAGGCGTTGCTACAATCGAAACAAAAAGCAATAGAGCAAGAAGAAAAAGATATGATAGTTTAGCTTTGATTAATTTGTACGATTTTAGCATAGATGAATTGCTGAATTGCTGATTTTTTTAATATTAACAACGTTGTTCCGAAAATTACTGCAATATTAAGGAAATTCCCGACGTTTAGTTTTGGATAAGATACTTTGTTTACCGCATGCTTATAGATAGCAGGAAAACCGTGCTGTGCCGTTGTAATGATGATATTGCAAAAAGATTATTTGCCTTTTAACTGGGTCATTACTTTAATAGTTTTTAAAATTACGCCAACATCGTTACTTAATTTGATGTTATTAAGATAAAGCAAATCATATCTAACCCTGTTACACATCTGGTCAACGTTCTCGGCATAACCATAGTTAACCTGCCCTAATGAAGTTAACCCCGGTTTTAAATGTAAAAGCTTTTTATAATTCGGAGATCTTTCTAAAAGCTGCTCAATGAAGAACTGACGCTCTGGCCTTGGCCCTACAATAGACATTTCTCCTTTTAACACGTTCCAAAATTGTGGCAGCTCATCAAGTCGTGATTTTCTGATCACTCTCCCCCATTTGGTAATTCTCGGGTCGTTCTCGCTTGATAATTGCGGCCCTAAGGCCTCCGAATTAACAAACATGCTCCTGAATTTATAAATTTTAAAGGGCTTTTTATTTTTCCCAATTCTTTCTTGCGCATAAAATACCGGGCCTTTAGATGTTAGTTTGGTAACTATCATTAGTATCACAAACAACGGCATCCCCGGCAGCATAACAAATAACGAAAACAAAATATCGAAGCAGCGTTTAAAAACAATTATCTTCAGGCTAAGCTCCATAGAATTGGAAAGCTGTATTACCGGAAAACTTTCATAATTAATAACAGTAGCGAAGCTGTTTTCAAGTACCAAATCAGAAACTAATTTAATTTTGATTGAATTTTGATCGCCGAAATCGATAATACTTTTTAATAAACTTTGATCGATAACCCGGTAACAAATAAATATCTCATTGGGCCCCGTCTCATTTATTTTATCAAACAACATTTGCCTGTTTAACGTGGCCAGTGTTTGCCCAGTAATATTTCCAATAAAATTATATCCGTACTCCGGATGACTATGAAATACCTTTTTTACTCTCTTTGCAATCTCCTCATCGCCAATGATAAGAATATGCTTGATATTAAATCCGCGTCTGCGCAAATAATCCAAAGCCGAAAAGATCAATGAACGTTCGATAATAATTAAAGCGAAGAACAACAGATAAGTAAATATCATTTGCGAGCGGCTTACTTCATAAAGCTTAAAAAAGTAAACAATACCCATTACAAGCACCAAATGATACAGTGTTGATGTCACGAATCTATTTAAGTCTTCGCTTAAAACCAGCGGCCGCCTAATAACGTAATTCTTTGTTAATAAAGCGATTAATAGCCAGCAAAGATTAACTAATAGTAAAAAATCGGTAGTATGTATTTCATCGGAATAATATCTGAAAACTATAAAATGGGCCGATTGCAGAGCGACATTTAGTATAACTAAATCACATAAAAAAGTGAGCGGCCTGAGCATTTTAGAATAACGCATTTGATATGGATTAAGCGTGGCAAATATACAAATATCCTATAAGCTATCTCTAAATTAAATTAAAAGATATTTCTTTAATAATCGATTACGTATCGATCACAAATAACGCTACAATTAAAACGTTAACTATGTTTGATTTTTTTTTCAAATATTTTTAAATATTTGATTTTTACATATTTAAACTTAGACTTTAGAGACGTAAATAATTTCCTTTTAATTAAATCACATCTCTTTAACACCCGGTTAATAACGTTTTTCTGACAGATGTATTGATAGGTGTGGCATTATCCCCCAATCGTCGGTTTTAATTTACTATACCCCGGTTAAAAAGTTCGGATAAAATTTCCTTATACGTTTAAACCGTAAACATGTTTTTAGGCACTACCGTTAATAAAAAGTAAAACGATATTGGGGACGGCAGCAGAATAACGCTTTTTTGGGTTGCTATGGGGATTTAAGCGCAGGACGCAATGAATACGCTGGTATCCATTTAAATACCCGTCGGGTAGTGGAATAGAAAGAAAAAGCAGGCACTTTAAAAAAAGCGCCTGCCCGTTAAAGATGTTACACTATTTAAAATCGCCAAAATGGGCTTTCTCGGTGATGTTATTAGGATCGGTAAGTAATTGTATAGTGGTTGATGGCCCTAACTCCCAGTTACGCAAAGCCCAGATCACTTTGTTGGCCGGCGTCACCTCAATAGCCTGCACACCGGGGTTAGTCAGCTCCAGTTTTTTTTCCCATTGGTTAAACCAGTTATTAATTAATGTATTACCATTGGGCAGGCGCAACGCCACTTGCGGGTTGGTTATTTTATAATCAGGCAGCTCTTTTAAGCCGGCATCCCAAACCACATTGCCGCTGCGGGTAATTTCTTTTACAATACCCTGGTTAGTCGACACCAGCAGGTTACCATTTTTTAACGGCACTGCCGACCATACCGACGGTACATCGACAGATGACAGGATCTTTCCATCAGTATCATATTCGTTAACCTTACCCAAATCCATGTGGGCAATTAGTAAAGTGCCTGCAGCGGTTAATCGGGCGTGGCGAATCTGTCCGTGGGTGCCGCTTTTAAAGGGAATTGCAAATTCTTTTTCGAGCGTGTTTGTTTTGATATTATAAACCAACACCTTGGCAGGATTACCGTTCTGCACAAAAACTACATGGTCGGTCCCAATCAGTTGCGCGGTATGCGTTTCAAAACCGCTCGGCGCATCGTAATGCCAAAGCACTTTCTTATCCTTATTTATTAGGGTAACGCCGTATTGGTGCGCAAAAACGATATTGCCGTTTGCCATTAATACCGCATCGCTAATCTCGCCCTTGCCTGTGGTATCGATATAACTCCAGGTCACTTTGCCCTTTTGTATGATATACATATTGCGGGCTTTGGCTTCGCCGGCGTAAAAAACATCGTGTTGGGCAAGGCCTTTGCCGGGCAGAACTTCAGGCGCCGGCCTGTCGGTTGTCTGGCTGAATGATGGGGTGCTTATACTTAAAGACAGCGCAGTTATTATAGCTAAAGTAAGCCTAAAATTACGGTTGTTGCGGGTTATACTACTTTGCATAGTGGCGGTTATAAATTGTGAAAATTGCTTTTAATTGGTTCTGCGTTAATTGGTTTAACAATGCCAAGTTATTATGCAAAACGCTTCAATTTATACTTTAGCCGATGTTTATTTACGCAAACGTTACCGGCAACCGGTTGACTGACAATTAATTTAGGCCGATGATTTTACTTATTGCAGGCTAATAGCGTAAATTAGCGTCAATACCAATTACCGCATCAAATTATGAAAACACGCAGAGACTTTTTACAGCAACTGGGGTTGACCGCCCTGGCTGTACAGCTAACCCCTACCCTAAGTTGGGCAACAGAAAATATCCATCAACAAAAAGCTTATGACGGCCCTACCCTACGCGTGGCCATTATGGGTTTGGGTGGATACGCAACCCGCGTTGCCAAAGCGATGGAAAATTGTAATCGCGCCAAATTGGTGGGCCTGATTAGCGGAACGCCATCAAAAATTGAAGCCTGGCAAAAAGAATATGACATCCCGGCAAAAAATTGCTATAACTACCAAAACTTCGACGAGATAAAAAACAACCCGGATATTGACGCCGTATACGTGATCACCCCCAACGCTCTGCATCACGATCAGGTGATTCGCGTGGCTAAAGCCGGAAAACACGTCATCAGCGAAAAACCGATGGCGATCAGCGCCAAAGAAGCGCAGGAAATGATTGATGCCTGTAAAAAAGCTAACGTAAAACTGCTGGTAGGTTATCGCATGCACTTTGAACCGCATACGCTGGAGGTGATCCGCATGCGCAAAGCTGGTGAGTTTGGGCAGATCCGTTTCTTCCAGGGCCTGTGCGGCTTTAAAAGCGGCGATCCTAATCAATGGCGTTTAAATAAAAAACTATCCGGCGGTGGTTCTATGATGGATATTGGCATTTACGCCGTTAACGGTTGCCGCTATATGGTGGGCGAAGAACCGATTTGGGTAACCGCCCAGGAAACCAAGACCGACCCTGTGAAGTTTAAAGAAGGTATTGATGAGACCATCCAGTTCCAATTTGGCTTCCCAAGCGGCGCGGTCGCCTCCTGCTTATCTACTTACCAAATGAACAACCTTGATCGCTTCTTTTTAGATGGAGATAAAGGCTTTGCCGAGATGCTGCCCTCAACCAATTACGGCCCAATCCGCGGTCGTACCCATAAAGGAGAAATTGAACAACCCTTCACCACCCACCAAACCGTACAAATGGATGAAATGGCCGCCCTGATTTTTGAAGGCAAACAACCTGTAATCCCTGTAGATGGCGAAGAAGCCCTAAAAGATTTAAAGATCATCGAAGCCATTTACGAAGCGGCAAGGACGGGAAAGAAAGTGGCGATTGCGGTTTAGTGGAGAGTAGTGAGGAGTGAATAGTGAGTGAGGAGGAGTGAAAATCTTAATGCGCCGATTAGCTCACTATTCATCATTCACCAATCACTGCTTTCTATTCCCCCATTTACTACTCACTACTCACTACTCACCACTCACCATTCCCCACTCACCACTTACTCCTCCCGTCCATTATCAACTATTTTGTCCGATATCGACCATTTTTTAAAAATAAAAAATACATAAAATACTGATAATAAATGCTTTAAGTTTGGTATAGCGCTTGCAAACAATTGTCCAAATCACAATATGGACAAAGAGATAAGCGGAGAGGTTATTCTTCAGAAAAAACGGAAAAATATATTCATTATAGTGGCAGCGGTGGCTGTTTTGCTGCTGGCTGTTTGGCTACTGCGCAGTTGGGTAAAATCATCTGTTGATAAAGCAGATATCACTATGGCCACGGTCGGTATTGGCGATATCGAAAATACCATCAACGCATCGGGCGAGGTACTGCCCGAATTTGAAGAGATTATCACCAGCCCTATCAACGCATCGATAAAAAGCGCACTAATGGATGCCGGCAACAAAGTTAAGCCGGGCCAATCCATCCTTACCCTCGATAAATCAGCCGCCCAGGCCGATTACGAAAAATTAAAGTTTCAATTAGAGTCGAAACAGAACGAGATCAGCAAACTGAAACTCGATCTGAATAAAAGCTTCTACGATATTAAATCTAACAACGATATTAAACAACTGCGCATAGCCAGCCTTACCGACGCTGTTGAAAATGCCAAACGCTTATTTAAAGCCGGAGGCGGCACCCGTGAAGGTATCGAGCAAGCCGAACTAAACCTGAGGGTGGCCCAACTGGAAAAAAGCCAGTTAGAAAACGAGATTAAAAGCAAGCAGCAAACCATGCAGATTGAGATTAAGGAAGCCGAAATTGCAGCCGCCATTCAGCGTAGCGATTTAACTGAGTTGCAGCGCAAGCTTGATTTGGCCAACGTAGTCGCATCGCGCAACGGCGTTATCACCTACGTTAATAAAAACATAGGCGCCACGGTTACCAGCGGCCAAACCCTGGCCCGCATTGCCGACCTGAGCAGTTTTAAAGTGGCGGGCAGTATTTCGGATAACTCTGTAGATCAGCTGCGTGCTAACAGCCCGGTAGTTATCCGTATTAACGATAGTTTGCTGCGCGGCCGGGTAAGCAACGTTTCGCCGTCCATCCAAAACGGGATTATTTCTTTTGATATCCAGCTGAACGAACGTAACAGCAAACTACTGCGCCCCAACATGAAGGTGGACGTTTTTGTGGTGACCGATGCCCGCAGCAAAGTAATGACCATAGCCAATGGCGCCGCGTTTAAAGGACCAGCCACGCAGGACGTTTTTGTAGTACGCGATGGCAAAGCCGAACGCCGGACGGTGCACATCGGCCTAAGCAATTTTGACAAAGTAGAGTTGAAAGACGGCGTAAAACCGGGTGATGTGGTGATCACATCGGATATGTCGGAATACAAAAACTCAACTGAGCTAACCATTAAGAACTAACAATGACTACGCTTAAAAACATATTGAAACCCGTAGTCATCACACTTGCTATTTTAAGCGGGGCCTGCACTGCTGCGTTTGCCGGCGGCCCCGCCGATAGCATTAAGTTATCCCTTAGGCAGGTAGTAGAGATGGCTAAGAAAAACTCCATAGCCGAGAAACAAGCCGCAACCGTACGCGAAACCAAATATTGGGCTTGGCGTACCTTCAAATCGCAGTATCAGCCGCAGTTAGCTTTAAGCGGGACGTTACCGGGCTACAGCAAAACCTACAGCCAGGTAATGCAGCCTAACGGAACGATTCTTTTTCAACCTATTCATTACGATAATTCATCGTTGGAATTAAATTTCAGTCAAAGCATCAGCGCCACAGGCGGTACCGTTTTTGGCACTACGCAATTGCAACGCTTCAGCGATTTTGACCGGAACAGTGTATTATATAATGGCATCCCTTACGGCATCGGCTACAGCCAGCCTTTGTTTCAATACAATGCCTTAAAGTGGGATAAAAAGATAGAGCCGTTGAAGTATAAAGAAAGTCAGCAAGCCTACATCGAAGCGCAGGAAAACATCGCCATAACGGTTTCAGGGTACTTTTTCGATCTGTTGCTGGCACAGGTAAATCATCACATTGCCGAAACTAACCTGGCCAATACGCAAAAAATTATGGCCATTGCCAACCTGAAATTCGAGTTAGGCAAGGTATCAAAAAACGAGATCCTGCAACTTCAGTTAGAAGAATTAAACGCCCGCAAAGCCTTAGGTACCGCTTTGCGCGATATGGAAATTGCCACTCTTAACCTGCGCAGTTATACCGGGCAGGAAGGCGACGAAAAGATTGTGTTGGATCTGCCTAACGAGATTGGCAACGTAACAGTATCGACCGATAAGGTACTGAACGAGGCATTGGAAAACCGTTCGGATGCCATCGCTTTCGTCAGGAGGGTTGCCGAAGCTAAACGCGATGTAGCCAAAGCTAAAGGGCAAAGCGGCTTAACTGCTGCGTTGACCGCGAACTTGGGTTTTTCAAACTCGGCTACCAACATCCCCGACATCTATAAATCGCCGCAGAATCAGCAGGTGTTGCAGTTACAGTTTTCGGTACCGGTGCTGGATTGGGGCCGTTCCAAATCGCGCACAAAAACTGCAGAAGCTAACGAGCAATTAGTGAGCTACACCGTAGAGCAGGACAAACAGAACTTTAAACAACAGATAGTAACGCAGGTAACGCTTTTTAATATGATGAAAAATCAGTTGGTACTTACGGCCAGTGCCGATACCATCGCATCCGAAAAATACAAAATAGCCCGCGAACGCTACATTTTAGGCGACTTGAGTATTACCGACCTCAGCATTGCCTTCAGTCAGAACGACCAGGCAAAGCGCGATCATATTGCCTCGCTCCGCGATTTTTGGAGCGCTTATTATCAGCTGCGGTACCTGTCGCTTTACGATTTTGAAAGAAAAGAGAAGATTACTTATAAATGAGAGAATAGTAGCAAGACATTAGTATCAAGTATCAAGACAGAAAATATAAGACGAATCAAGAGCCAAGAATCAAGATAGCCAACAACACCCCCAATAATAAATAAGAATTTAACAATCAACAATAAATCAATCCTTCAATCACTCCATAATCAATAATTAAAAATGATACGTTTACAAAACATCGAAAAAGTATATCGCACCAGCACTGTAGAAACGCTGGCTTTAAATAACATTAACCTGGATGTAGCCAAGGGCGAGTTCCTGTCCATTATGGGTCCATCGGGTTGCGGCAAAAGTACCCTGCTCAATATTATGGGGCTGCTGGATAACCCATCTAACGGCATCATCAACATTGCCGATCAAACCATCGAGCGGTTTAGCGATAAGCAATTGGCGGCTTTCCGTAATGCTAAGTTGGGCTTCATCTTCCAAAGCTACCATTTGATTAACGACCTGCAGGTGTTAGATAACGTGGAACTACCGCTACTTTACCGCAATACCACCGCAAAGGAGCGTAAAGAACTGGCCAGCGAAGCTTTGGCAAAAGTTGGGCTGAGCAACCGGATGAAACACTTCCCAACGCAGCTATCCGGTGGTCAACGCCAGCGGGTGGCTATTGCAAGGGCCATTGTAGGTAAGCCCGAAATTATACTGGCCGATGAGCCGACCGGTAACCTGGATAGCGCCATGGGTAACGAGGTAATGGATATCCTGATCAATCTTAACCGTAACGAAGGTACCACTATTGTAATGGTTACCCACGATGAAAACATGGCCCACAAAACCCACCGTTTGGTAAGGCTGTTTGATGGTTCGCAGGTTCAATAATTCATTTGCTTAAATTAAAGATCATGCTAAAAAATTACTTCAAAATAGCCATAGCCGTATTGCGCAGGCGCAAATTTTTCACGTTCATCAGCTTGTTTGGGATCAGCTTTACCCTGACCATTTTAATGGTGCTGACCGCTTTTATTGATAAGGTGGTGAATGATAATTACCCGGACCGGAAACGCGACCGATCATTATATCTGGGTAATATCGAACTGCGGGGTAAAGAATCTATGAACTCCAGCTCGTTCAGCTATTACTTCCTGACACATTTTGCAGGCAGTATGAAAACGCCGGAGATGATAGCCATATCAAGCCGCTCCAACTCCACCAACACTTACGTTAACAACCGTAAAATCACTATAGATTATAAATATACCAATGCCGATTACTGGAACGTGCTCGACTATGATTTTATAGAGGGTAAAGCGTTCACCAAACAACAATCAGACAATGGTGACCGTGTGGTTGTGATATCCGAAGACAAGAAAAAAGAATACTTCGGCGATGATAACAGCCCGGCGGTGGGTAAATATATCGAGGCAGATAACGTCAAGTACAGGATTTGCGGCGTTGTAAGGAGCATCCCAATAACGGCTTATAACTTTTATGCCGATATCTACCTGCCTATCACCACCATGAAAACCAACCCGGCATCAGACAAGGGATATATGGGCGGCTTTGTGGCCGTGTTGCTCGCAAAATCTACAGACGATGTACCTAAGATGCAGCAGGAATACGCTACGCTGATCTCCAAATTACCCATCCCCGGCAAAGAGTGGGACCATATTTACAGTCATGCCGATCCGTACATTCAAAGCTATGTACGCACCGGTAACGAGGAAAAATCGGGCATGCTTTATGCCATTGGGGCCGTTGTTATTTTTGCACTGTTTGTAATGCTGCTGCCAACGCTAAACCTGGTAAACGTAAATATCACCCGCATTATGGAGCGTTCATCTGAAATTGGCGTGCGTAAAGCCTTCGGCGCATCATCAAAAACGTTGGTATACCAGTTCATTGTAGAAAATATGATTCTGACGTTTTTAGGTAGCCTAATCGGCGTGGTATTTTCTATCGTTGTGATGTACTTTATCAACAGCGCTAAGCTAATCGCCAATCTCGATCTTACTTTAAACTTCACCGTGCTTTGCTATGCGCTGCTAACCTGTATCGTTTTCGGGTTGCTATCGGGCGTTTACCCGGCCTGGCGCATGTCTAAATTAAACATCGTGACCGCTTTAAAAGCCCAGTAACAGATCCATCAACCTTAAAAATCAAAGAAATTATGATAAAGCATTTATTTAAGATGATCTGGAATAAAAAGAAGCAGAACTCGCTGCTTATTTCAGAGATCTTCCTGTCGTTCCTGGTGATATTTGGCGTGTTTAGCTTTGCTATCAACTCGTACCGCAATTATATCACCCCTATGGGTATCGAGTACAAAAACCTATGGGCCATCAGTTATAACCACACGCTGGAAACCAACAACCCCGATTCGGTAACGCTGGTTTACGAAAACCTGCTGCGCAACATTAAAGCCATGCCGCAGGTGCTTAGCGCGAGTTATTCAACGGGCAATATTCCGTTTGCAAGCAACCACATGAGTACCGGCATCACCTATAAAAAGGAGCAGATTATGAACATTAACCAGTACACCAGCGACGAAAACTTCCCGAAAACCATGGGCGCCAAAATGGTTGCCGGTCGCTGGTATAACAAAGGAGATGCGGTTAACAGAGACCGCATAATTGTGATCAACGAAAAGCTGAAGGAAAAGATGTTTGGTAAAGAGGATGCCATTGGAAAAGTATTTGGCGACTACGACGATAAAAAGAAAGTGAAAATTATTGGCGTGGTTAACAGCGTTAAATACGAGGGCGACTATCAACGCCCCGGCTACGGTATGTATAAATTACATGATACCGCTTCCTACAAATGGATGGGCAAAATTATGGTAAAAGTTACCCCCGGCACCGATGCCGGTTTTGAAGGCAAGCTATATAAGCTAATGGCCACCACCTTAAAAAAATCAAACATAGAAATTGAGCATTTAGATAATAAACTGCGCGGGGCCAATAACTTCACCCTGATACCATTGATTATCTTCTCTATCGTTGCCGCATTCCTTATCATTAATGTAGCCCTGGGTATCTTCGGCGTACTCTGGTATAACATTAATAAACGCAAAGGCGAGATTGGTTTACGCCGGGCTATTGGCGCACCGGCCAGTTCGGTATCCATGCAAATCGTTGCCGAATCGTTAATCATCACCACGCTGTCACTCATATTAGGGACTTTCTTCGCGGTGCAGTTCCCGTTATTGCATGTGTTTGATTTACCAGCGGGTGTTTATATACTGGCGATATGTTTAGCCATAGCGTTTATATACCTGCTGGTGTTTATTTGCTCCCTGCATCCGGGCAGGCAGGCGGCAGCAGTTTACCCGGCGGTAGCCCTGCACGAAGAATAATCATTTCAGTATCAACCATAAAAATATTCCTAACATGAAAATTAAGTTTTTAATTGCATTTTGTCTGATGTTGAGCATTGGGCTAAGCGTAAGGGCACAGTCGGAAAAGATCCGCAAAACATCGGTAACGGTAGATGATTCGAAAACCTATTATGAAATGGTAGCTGAATATAACTTATCCGACGATGCCAAAGTACGTAGCTACATGAACGATGAACTGGGCGACCGTAACAACTTCTCGTTTAAAAACGTAAACTCGGATGCGACGATGACCCTGAACGACAAGACCACGTTTTACATGAAAAGCGCACCGGGAAAGCTGACCTTAAAAATGGATAAACGTAAAAATACAGACGAGATTTACGATCGGTTTAAAAAAATGTGCCAGGGCATTCGCCTGATAATTGAAAATAGTAAATGATCCTGATAATAGACGATGATATTGCCGTACGCACTTCCATAGCCCTGCTGCTGGAAGGCGAAGGCTATAAGGTTTCCGCCACGGCTAACCCGGGCGAGGCTATCGCTATCGTTAAAAAACAAAAGCCCGACCTGGTGATCCTCGATCTTAATTTTTCTATCGATACATCGGGCCGCGAGGGTATGGAATTATTGAACAAAGTAAAGCAGGTTAACCCTGCTTTACCTGTTATATTAATTACCGGCTGGGGTAGCATTGAGTTAGCCGTACAGGGCATGAAAGCCGGGGCTAATGATTTTATAAACAAACCCTGGAGTAACGATCATTTGCTGCAATCGGTAAAAACCCTGCTCGATCTGCAGGATAAAAAGACCGGCCACCATACCCGCAAGCAACTGGATAAAAGCTACAACTTTCAGCACATTATTGGCGAAGACCCTAAAATGCTGGATATACTGGAAACCATTGGCCGCGTTGCAGGTACCGATGCCTCTATTTTAATTATGGGCGAAAGCGGTACGGGTAAAGAACTAATTGCCGAGGCTGTACACCAAAACAGTACGCGGCGTAACAAGCCATTTATTAAAGTTAACCTTGGCGGAATCTCTACCTCGTTGTTTGAAAGTGAGATGTTCGGCCACATGCGTGGTGCCTTTACCGATGCGCGGTTCGATCGCGTCGGTCGCTTTGAAATGGCTAATAAGGGTACCATCTTTTTAGATGAGATTGGCGATTTGGATGCCGGAAGCCAGGTAAAATTATTACGCGTATTGCAGGACAGAACTTACGAGGTATTAGGCAGCAGTCGCACTAAAACGGTTGATACCCGCGTAGTTTGCGCCACCAATAAAAACCTGAACGATATGGTAAACCGCGGTACATTCCGCGAGGATCTGCTCTATCGCATCAACCTCATTACCATTTACCTGCCTGCCCTGCGCGAACGGCCGAAGGATATCCCGCTGCTGGTCAATTTCTTTATCAATAACCTGAAAGAGATCTATAACCGGCCAAAACTATCGGTTAACGCCGCGGCTATGAAATGGCTGATGACCTTGCCCCTGCCCGGCAATATCCGCCAGTTAAAAAACCTGGTGGAGCGGTCTATTTTGGTGAGCCGTCGCGATGAGCTGGGGATAGATGATTTCCGTTCGCAGTTAGAACTATCGCCTGTAAAACAGGGCGCTATGCAATTACCGGGCGTAGGAACCCTTACCTTAGAAGAGGTAGAAGTGGAGATGATTAAGCGGGCTATGGAGTATCATAAAAACCGGATCTCTAAAGCGTCAGCATCCTTAGGCCTTACCCGCAGCGCGCTGTACCGGCGCTTGGAAAAATACCAGATCCCTTACGATGAAACTGAGGACTAAATATATCTTATTTGTCACCCTGTTGCATTTGTTGACGCTGGGGCTTACTTATTTTATCTTCAGGGAAATTATGATCTTTTTCATCGCGTCCGAAGTGGTGATTATTGTTTCGGTAGTGATAGCCATACAGTTGTACCGGCAACTGATTCAGCCGCTTAAATCGTTGATGCAGGGGGTGGAGGCCATTAAAGACAAAGATTTTAACGTAAAGTTTCTGCCGACCGGCAAGCACGAGGTTGACCAGTTGATTGGCGTTTATAATGATATGATGGATGAGCTGCGTACCGAGCGTACCAGGCAGGAGCAGCAGCATTTTTTCCTTGAACAGATGATCCACACCTCGCCTACCGGGATCATTATTCTTGATTTTGACGGGCGGGTTTACCAGGTAAATCCAATGGGCCTGGCTATACTTCAGGCCAAGGCCGATGATGTGGTGGGTTTCCTGGTTAGCGAACTGACACATCCCCTGTTTGCCCAGTTAATATCCTTACAATCCGGCGAAACGCGGGTGGTAAAGCCAAACGGGATTAACACGCTGAAGTTGCAAAAATCGCACTTTATAGACCGTGGTTTCGCTCGTCAGTTTATTATGATGGAAGACCTGACCACCGAGCTGCTGGAAGCCGAAAAAAAGGTTTACAGCAAAATGATCCGTATGATGGCGCACGAGGTGAATAACACCATTGGCCCGGTAAACTCTATTATGGGTTCGGCGCTTAACGCGGATAAATTGTGGGAAGGCCACAGCCATAATACCTTGAAAGATGCCCTGCAGGTAGCCATCGATCGGAACCAAAACCTCAACTTTTTTATGCGCGATTTTGCCGACCTGGTGAAACTACCGCCTGCCAATAAGCAACGTATTGATCTGCATAAACTGCTGCAAAACGTAATTGCGCTGATGACCATCAAAGCAAACGAACGAAATGTAAGTCTAAAATCCGACTTATCACCCGGCGAGTTCATCGTAATGGCTGATGAACAACAGATGGAGCAAGCGCTCATCAACATCGTAAAAAATGCCATAGAAGCCATCGCCAACAGCGGAAACATTACGTTCACGACTGATATCGGCACCAAAAAACTCATTATTACAGACAACGGCAAAGGCATCAGCGCCGAAGAAAGCGAACAGATGTTTTCGCCGTTTTACAGCACCAAAAAAGACGGACAAGGCATTGGTTTAACCTTAGTCCGCGAGATTATGCTGAGCCATGGCTTTGAGTTTTCGTTAAAGACTGTGGCCCCAAATCAAACCGAATTTACTATTTACCTCGCATAGAAATATCACGCCCAAGCCTTCCTTAAAAACCTGATCCAATTCCCGTGCATCATGTTTTCAATATCAGCAGCAGTATATCCGCGTTTGGCTAAAAGACCGGTCATTTTTTGGAGATCGGCGATGGTTTCCAAATCGTAAGGGCATTGCTCGCGACCAAAGGCGCCATCCAGGTCGGTGCCCATACCTACGTGCAGCGCGTTGCCGGCTAACTGGCAGATATGATCGATATGGTCAACCGCTTTTTCAAGGTTACAGTTCATTCCCACGGGTGTCGACACGCCCCGCTCCCAGCCCGGTACCATCATCCAGGCATCGAGTGCGGCACCGATCACTGCGCCACGGTTAATCAGTGCTTTAATCTGTTCATCGCTAAACTGGCGGTTATGGTTTACCAACGCGCGGCAGTTATTATGGCTGGCCCAAACGTGACCGTTAAAATGCTCTAATGCTTCCCAAAAGCTATCATCGCATAAATGGGTGGCATCTAATATGATGTTCAGCCGTTCCATTTCTTTCAGCAGTTCGTGCCCTTTAGGCCCCATAAAGCCGGTGGCATCGGTACCCTGCGCATATCGCCCTGGGCCGTAATGTGCCGGACCAACCGCGCGTAAACCATTTTGATACGCCCGTTCTAAATGTCCAACGGTAACTATCGAATCCGCCCCTTCTAAACTTAAAATATAGCCGATGGGTTTATGCGCATTATCAGCGCCATCGGTCCACAAGGCAAGGTGTTGCTCTAACGAGGTTAGGTTGTTAATCTGCACCATTTCACCCGCATCTTCCATGGCTTTGTACCAGGCCAGTTGTCCCTGCGTTTGCGCCCAGGCCTGATCAGGCGAATGCCATCCCGGTAAGGGGTTGCCATCTGCCACAAAACGTGCTATCTGCGTGGCAACCACCAAACCGATGTTGCCTTTGCGCAATTCAGGGAGCGATACGGTGGCTTTTGCACGGTCGGGTTTATCGGTTAAGCCTTGCTCGCGCCGGTTAATGGCAGCGACCGGTTGTGTCAGGTCGCGGTTCCATTCCAACGCGTTCATGCTCAGGTCAAGGTGGGCGTCAACTATCAGCATCGCTTACTCGGCTAACTCAAACATAGCTTCAATCTCTACAGGGATATTATCGGGCAGCGACCCGAAACCTACCGCACTGCGTACGCCTATGCCGTTTTCAGTCCCCCAAACCTGGGCGAATAATTCGCTACAGCCGTTAATTACGTAAGGATGCCTTTCAAAATCGGGCGTACAGTTCACCATACCTAATACTTTTATCACCCGTTTAACCTTGTTTAAACTGCCTAAATTTGCCTTGATGGTGGATAAGATGGCCAAACCAACCTGCCTTGCCGCCAGTTTCCCTTCGTCCATATCCATATCCGCACCAATCCTGCCGATGATTAAACTCTTATCATCCTGCACCGTGCCATGGCCAGATACGTACAGATATTTGCCATCAATTAAGCAAGGTTTATAAACACCAAGCGGTGTAGGTGCGGGTGGCAAGTTTAAGCCGGTAGCTGCAAAATTTTCTTCAGGAGTATTCATTTTATAGATGATTTTATATGATTCGATTTTTACTTAATAAACTGATTAATAACCAACACGCCCGCCAAACCCATCACCCCCACTAAAGTCTCCATTACCGACCATGATCGGATGGTGTCCTTCACGCTAATGTTAAAGTATTCTTTAAACATCCAAAAACCGGCATCGTTAACGTGCGAGAACATCAGGCTGCCCGCGCCAACGGCCAGCACCATCAGGTTAGCGTCGGTATGGGTTTGCAACATCAGCGGGGCAATAATCCCTGCCGTGGTTAAACCCGCTACCGTAGCCGAACCTACGCAAGCCCGGATAATGGCAGCCATCAGCCAGCCTAAAACCAAAGGCGGCAGGTTAACGGTATGCAGCATCGCCGCAATTTGGCTGCTGGCACCGCTATCGGTAAGGATCTGTTTTAATGCTCCGGATGCGCCGATGATCAGCACAATCATCCCGATATCTTTAATAGCATCGGCATAAGTATCCATAATAGCCGCAACGCTTTTCCCCATCCGCAACCCAACCGACCAGGTGGCATACAGCAGCGAGATCAACATCACCACCGAAGGCTGACCGATTAAGGCCACCACGTTTTTAAACGGCAAATTACCGCCGCCAATAAAAGGATAAAGCGCGGTAAGCATCAGTAATAACACGGGCAGTAGCGCCGTAAAAAAGCTATTAGGCACACCGGGAGTCTTTTGATTGGATAGATCGGCAGTGGCGAATGTCTTTAGCGGATGTGCTTCGATATGCTTTAAGGTACGCGAATACAATGGTCCGGCTACAATGATAGCGGGGATAGCTATCATGATACCGTAGAGCAAAGTAAGACCCATATTGGCGTTAAACTGCACTACCAAGGCCGCCGGCGAGGGATGCGGCGGCAACAATCCATGCGCTACAGATAAGGCCGCCAGCATAGGCAAGCCGATATAAATAGCCGGTTGTTTGTATTGATAAACAATAGAAAATATCAGCGGCATCAACAGTACAAAGCCGACACCATAATATAAGGGGATCCCGATAATAAAACCCGTCAGCACCATGGCCCACTGAATATATTTTGGCCCGAAAATGCCCATTAAAGCATTAGCCAGGTTTTGGGCGGCTCCGCTCCCGGCCAGCAGTTTACCCAGCATTGCCCCGAGGCATAAAATAATAATCAGCGAACCCAGCGTATCGCCGATGCCTTTCTCAACCGACTTTGGGATCTGCACCAGCGGCATGCCCAGTAGTACGCCCGCTAAAATGGATACAATTAAAAACGACAGAAAAGCATTGATCTTAAATACCGATATCATAACCACAAGCGCGGCTATGCATAACAATACAATGATTAGCGTCATTTTTTTATGGGTTGAATTGTTAACTTTTAGTCAATTATTGCGTTTTCTGAACAAAAACAAACAAATGGCCGTAAACTTACGGTGGGAAGTTCGCAATTATTATCTTTATCCCGCAACTGAATCTTATTAAAATGACCAAAAAGGAAACCGTCCACCTGTATAAAAAAGTTATTGAAGACCTGAAGGCCTTGATTGACGATGGGAAATACCAAAAGGGCGACCTTCTTCCGTCGGAAAATGAGTTGTGCCGCGAGTATAATACCACCCGCGTTACCATCAGGCAGGCGCTATCGGCGTTGACAAATATGGGCTATATTACCCGCAAACACGGTAAAGGCAGCATTGTGGCCGAACCTAAAAGCGGTTTGGGCATCCTATCTTTAAACGGTGTTACCGCAGGCGTGGGTAAGCAAAATTTAACCACGGCCATCCTGCAAAAACCAGCCAAACAAAACTGGCCGGTTGATTTTTTTCACGAACTAAGTCCCGAAGAATTAGAGGCCGGCTGCGTATTCTTCACCCGTTTACGATCTATAGATAACGTTCCCGTTTTGTACGAGGAAACTTTTATCACCAATATCGAACTTCCCCGCTTTGCTTCGCGAAGCCTGGAAAACCGCTCCCTTTTTAAGTTATTGAAAGACAACTACAAAGTAGAGATTACCGAAGGCGAGCAAAAAATATGGGCCATACATGGCGATAAAAACATCAGCAAAATATTGGGCGTAAAAACCACGCACCCGATATTACACATGAAACGCCGTTTGCAAACCAATGTAGATCACCTGAACATCTACTCATCCCTTTACTGCAATACCGAGGAGCATTTTTTGCAGGATAGTTTTTAAGAGCACTATAAAATCCATAGTAAAAGCGCCCGATATTTAGCGGCGCCGGCTTTGCGCGTACAACGCTTCCATAACAATCCTATTACACAGCGCCCGCTGTTATGCCAAAATCAACTAATCGCTAATACTGGGTTAACTAATCGGTGCGCCGTGCTTGCAGCGGATACCTTTAAATAATATATTTACGGTTCTCAAGCAAAAACAATGACTATTAAATTAAACCATTTGATTACTGCCGGTGCGGTGTGTTTAACCGCCGGTATGTTTAGCAGCCAGCAGGCCGCGGCGCAGCACTCGTCGCCTAAGCCAATGGCAGGCCGCTTTATCCAGGAAAAAAACATGGATAAAACCGTGCCGCCGGGCGATGACTTTTTTGAATACGCCAACGGTAACTGGGTAAAAAGCAACCCTATCCCGGCTAAAGAAGTACGTTACGGTACCTTTACCGTTCTGCGCGATTTAAACAACAAACGCGTACAAACCGTTTTAAGCGAGGCCGTTAAAGCCAACGCTCCTAAAGGCAGCACCAAACAACGCGTAGGCGATTTGTATACTAGCGCAATGGACAGCATAGCGATAGAGAAACGTGGTTACGCCCCTATCCGTAATGATTTAGAGCGCGTTGGTCAGCTTAAAAGCCCCGACGCTTTAATTAAGGAAATAACCTTTGAGCGCGTGAACGGCATTGGCGGCGGCATTGTAAACGTTGGCGTTGGGCAGGATACCCGCCACCCTGATGTTTACATCGTTAGCGCCAGCGCAGGTTCAACCAGCTTGCCTGACCGGGATAATTACCTGAAAAATGATCCGCGCAGTCAGAAAATTCAGGCAGCATTTAAAAAATACGTGGCCGATCTGTTCGTGTTGACCGGCGTATCGCAAGAGCAAGCCGATAAAAATGCGCTGACCGTTTACAACTTAGAAAAGCAGATGGCTGCTGCACAAAAAAGCCGTGTAGAACTGCGCGACCCGGTTGCCAACTACAACAAGGTTAGCATAGATGCATTCAGCAAGCAGTTTAAAAACATCAATTTCCGCGAGATTTTAACCGCATCAAAAATCACCGGTCAGGATAGTATGCTGGTTTCTCAGCCTAAAATGGTACGCGTGGTTGATAGCTTGTTATCAGCCGTGCCAATGAGCGACTGGAACACCTTAATGCAATGGAATATTTTACGTGGTTCGGCCGGGTCGTTAAGCTCGCCGTTTGTGAAGGCCAGCTTTGAATACAGCAGCGCCCTGAGCGGTCAAAAAGTACAAACCCCACGTAACGAGCGCATGGCTAACCTGGTTGACGGTAGCCTGAGCGATTTATTAGGCCAGCTTTACGTGCAAAAATACTTCCCCGAAGAAGCTAAAGTTTACATGGTTAAACTGGTTGGTAACCTTAAAGTTGCCCTGGGCGAACGTATTCAAAAACTGGACTGGATGAGTGCTGAAACCAAAGCCAAAGCTTTAAAAAAGTTAGCTGCTTTCTCGGTTAAGATTGCTTATCCTGACAAATGGCAAACTTACGATGGCGTGGTGATTAACAAAGACGATTACTTTGGCAACCTTAAGCGCCTGAGCGTTTACCGTTATAACGAGAACATTGGCCACCTGGGTAAACCGGTTGATAAAACCCGTATGGGTATGAGCCCGCCTACCGTTAATGCTTCTTACAGCCCTAACCGTAACGAGATCACCTTCCCGGCCGGGATTTTGCAGCCGCCGTTCTTTGATTTTGAAGCTGATGATGCGATGAACTACGGCGGTATCGGTGCCGTTATCGGTCACGAAATGACGCATGGTTTTGATGATCAGGGCAGGCAGTTTGATGCTGATGGCGCTTTGCGCGATTGGTGGACTAAAGCCGATGCTGATAAATTTAAAACCAAGGCCGATCAGATTGAGGCACAGTTTAACGCCTTCACTATTTTAGATAGCATCCACGTAAACGGTAAACTGACCATGGGCGAAAACATTGCCGATTTGGGTGGCCTGAACGTGGCTTACACGGCCTTCAAAAAAACCAAAGAAGGACAAAGCAATGTGAAGATTGACGGCTTTACGCCAGATCAGCGTTTCTTTATGTCGTGGGCGCAGGTATGGCGCAGTTCGCAACGCCCTGAATCGGCGCAGCAACGCATCCAAACCGATCCGCACTCGCCCGAGGAATACCGCACCAATGCCCCTATCAGTAACATGGACGAATGGTACAACGCTTTCGGCATTAAACCAGGCAACAAACTTTACAAAAAACCTGAAGACAGGATAAGAATCTGGTAATTAGAATTATTTCATGATAAAAAACGCCTTCCGACAAACCGGAAGGCGTTTTTTGTTTAATAAGGTTTGTCAACGCCACAGCATCTTAAAAATTATTCGCTACTTTTAACTAATACTAGTTGCTGGCGCACGCCTGTGGCGTGTGTCTAAAAACCTTGCGCGTGCCGCGCAATTAAGTTTAAATAATGTATCCATTTGATATTAATACAATTAAAATATTAAAATGCGCGTGACGCGCAAAGAACTCAAGCACACGCCACAGGCGTGCGCTAGCAACGGGGCTATGCAAAAAGGCCTGTCAGTCTGAGCGTAGTCGAAGACTGGTGCGCAGAGGCCTACCCGCCACGCTTCGACTATGCTCAGCGTGACAGCCCTCTTATAAAGGATACGAGGATTAAAATCCGGACTAACAGACGCTATGCAAAAGGCCTGTCAGTCTGAGCGTAGTCGAAGACTGGAGCGCAGAGGCCTACCCGCCACGCTTCGACTATGCTCAGCATGACATCCCGCTTATAGCTTTCAATGAGCAGCTTAGCAAAGCCTACCATTAGTCTGGAGGAGTACGCATAATCTTTTAACGCTCCGAAGATCACAAACCCTCCATCATATAACCCGTATTAAAAATCCAAACTAACCCCAAATATTCGCCAATATTTTGGCATATTAGAGCTTTTGAAAATATCGATGTCTAACCCGCCTTGTCGCCATACGGCAAAATTTATTTTAAGAGTAATAGTTTGTTTAATTTTGCTGTCGAAGTCGACATTAAGTTTTGGCCAGGCCCCTAATATCACCTATGCTACCCCGCAAACTTATTTATTAAATAAGCCTATAGCTGCCTTGCAGCCTGCTAATACCGGTGGCCCTGTACCTGCTATTGTTTACGGAACTACCAGCACCCTTGCCAGCGGCCTTGGCGAGCCTACCGGGATTGCTGTTGATGCGGCCGGAAACATTTATGTGCAAGAATGGGATTATTCTGTTATTACTAAAATAACCCCGGCAGGCGTTAAATCCCACTTCGCCGGCAGCGGAGCCAATGCCCTGACTGACGGACCGGCAAATTCGGCCGCATTTTACTATCCCGATGCATTGACGATGGATGCCGCCGGCAATCTTTACGCATCCGATTATTCAAATTACGCTATCAGGAAAATAACACCTGCGGGCTTTGTAAGCACGCTTGCCGGTAATGGATCAGGCGGATCGGCCAATGGAACAGGTTCGGCTGCCACTTTTTATGGTCCCCGTGGCTTGTGTTTAGATGCAGCAGGCAATATCTACGTGGCCGATCAGGCCAATAATATGATCAGGAAAATAACACCGGCCGGGGTGGTTACCACCGTAGCAGGCAATGGCGGTACTGGATTCACTAACGGACCTGCCCTATCTGCCATGTTTTCTTCGCCAACGGGTGTCGAGTTTGATCCGTCCGGCAATATGTATGTATCAGATGCCGGCAATAACGCCATAAGGAAAATAACGCCGGCCGGGGTGGTAAGCACGTTTGTTACCGGTATCAATTTCCCCCGCGAAATGCGGGCCGACGCTAATGGCGGTTTCTACGTGGCCGAACAATATGGCGGGAGCATTAAAAGGATTTCTTTTACAGGTGTGGTAACTACGGTAGTTTCGGGGTTTAGCGGCCCGCTTGGCATGGTGCTCGATCAAAAAGGCAGTCTCTTTTTTACCGATGTATCAAGCGGGAGAGTAATGAAAGTAAACATATCAGGCTATACCATTGATAAAACACTGCCCGCCGGACTAAGCTTTGATTCCCTAACCGGCATCATCAGCGGTACGCCAACCGCTCCATCGCCTTTAACGGCCTATACCATTACAGCCTTTAACGGCGGAGGCAGCAGCGCAACTACCGTTAATATAGAGGTACTAACGGCAAAACCATCTATCATAACCATGCCGACACCTCCCGGTACGTTTGATGCTAATAATAATTACGATCCAAAAGTTACCAGCACCAATAACGAAACACCCATAGTGCTTACCAGTAGTAACCCTGCGGTCGCCACCATAACAGCCGATGGTTTAGTGCACGCCGTTGCTCCAGGTGTTACTATTATCACGGCAAACCAAATCGGCAACGCCAATTATTCGGCCGCGCAACCGGTTACGCAAAAATTAACCATTACCGAATATCTATCAGTAAACCTACCTGCCATATCCACAAAAACGGTTTGCGATGCCGATTTTAACGTCAACGCAACCAGCGGCAATAAATCATTACCTATTACCTACTCAAGCAGTAATACCAGCGTAGCAACCATATCGGCACAAGGCTTAGTGCACATTGTAGGCCAGGGAACTACAACCATTACCGCTTACAAAAACGGCACCCCGCCCTTATATGTATCCGCCACGCCGCAATCAAAAACGCTTACGGTAACCTTACCTGTATTGCCCACAGCCGCTATCAGTGCTGTTTATGATGCACCTTGCGACGGATCTAATATCACCTTTACAGCAACCATTCAAAACGGTGGCAGCGCACCGGCTTATGAATGGCAGGTAAACGGTGTAAACGCAGGCAGTAATTCGGCAGTGTTTAAGAGCGCCACTTTGCTAAATGGTGATAAAGTTACTTATACGGTACGCAACACAGCTTCTGCCTGCCTAACGGGCTTTCCCGTCACTTCAAATATCGTTACAGTTGTGCTAACCCCTATTTCTGCACCTTCGGTCAACATCACAGCTTCAGTTAATGATGTTTATGCAGATGTACCTATTACTTTTACAGCTGTTGTAAAAAATGCTACAGGTGCAATAAATTATCAATGGCAAATAAACGGTATTGATGCAAGCAATAACAGCACCATATTTACGCACAACAATTTTAAAGATGGAGACAAGGTAACCTGCAAAATATCATCTTCGGCGCCTTGTGTTACGCCAAACGTTAGTCCGGCTATAACGGTACGCGTAATTACCCGGCTAACCATACCCAACACCTTTACCCCTAACGGCGATGGCATTAACGATTACTTCAACATTATTGGCATTGGTAATTATCCCAACTGCCAGGTTAATATCTATACAAGGTACGGCAGCACGGTTTATCAATCGCAAGGGTATCGTACAGCATGGGACGGCACATTCGGCGGAAAACTACTGCCTGTAGGCACCTATTTTTATGTCATCACTGATAACCGCCTGCCCGAAAAACTTAGCGGGAGTATTACTATTATCAGATGATATTAGGACCGAGATTTTGCGGGTTTAGGCGCGTTATGCAAAAGACATGTCAGTCTGAGCGTAGTCGAAGACTGGAGCGCAGAGGCCTACCCACCACGCTTCGACTAAGCTGCGTGATAGCCCGCTTATAAAGGATACGAGGATTACAAATCTGGTCTAACGGGCTATGTAAAAAGGCCTGTCAGTCCGAGCGTAGTCGAAGACTGGAGCGCAGAGGCCTACCCACCACGCTTCGACTAAGCTGCGTGATAGCCGCCCTTAGAACTTGTCCCCGTTGCTGGCTTACTATCTACCACTATTTACATATTTTACAATTTTATTTACAATTCTAATTCGTTGTACTGATTGGTACTGAGGAGATTTGCTGAATCAATTTTAACAGGATATGAAAAATAAAAGAAACCTTATGTATGGTCTGGCTATCGTGATGGCCGGACTAATTTATTTACCCTTGCGTGCTCAGCTAAAAAGTGACACTCATCGCGCCAGTTTTTCGGGTGAGTGGAGAGCCAAAGAGCCGATAAGCATGGGCGGGAATATTGTTTGCTGCTATAACTCGGGCGACCGGATGCTGGCAAAAACAATGAAAATAACTGAGGGGGCAAACTTACTGACTGTAGATTTCGCAAGCTCGTTTCCGGGTGAAGCAGTTGTTCCCGGCCAGGAGAAACTGGCCTTCGATGGTAAAGTAAGCGAAATTAATCAGGGTCACGGAAAAGGAAAGAAGTTTACCGTAAAACTATCAGCAGATGGGCAAACCATGACCGTGAACTCGGTTGTGCATTTTACGGCTGCCGTTCCCTACCATGTAAATATTCAGAGACAAGAATTTGTTAACGTAACAGAAGTTTGGAAGTTGAGCGCTGATGGTAAGTCTATTGCTGTCGAGGCCAAAGCAAAATCAAACTCATTCGGCAGCAAAGAACGTTTGTGGAAGACGGTGTTTAATAAAGTTAGTTAAATTGGGATTTCACCGATTGGAGGATGATTTCACCGATTGGAGGACGATTGCACAGATTAATCCGGGATGGCTATTGACGCACGCGTGCCGCGTGCGTCAATAGCCATCCCGAACTGCCCTTTCAAGCTAAACCCGATAGCAGTGGAAAGCCCCGACTTTAGGAGGGCTTGGAACGGATAGCGGGGCTACCGGCTGCCACATGGCACTACCTTTCATTTTCAGATTTTTGGATTGCACCGATTTGAGGATGATTTCACCGAATAGGGCAGTCTTTAAGGGTGGTGTAAATGCTCTTTAAGAATCGCGTCATGGCGAGGAGCTTCTATCAGCGACGTGGCCATCTCCGGTTATGTAAGCCCCTCTGCTCTCCGGGGATAGCCACGCTATCGCTCGCTATGACGGTCGGCCATCCACATTTTACAATTTCAAAAAAAGCATCAGTTTTTAACAAAATTTCCTTCCCCTTACCTTAGCGCAGTTTTCAAAAACACGTTAATTTCTATAATTTTTTTTCAGCCTTGCAGGATGAATTCTCGATGGATTTTTATATAAAATATTGATTAATAAATAGTTACACAAAAACAACCTATACTACTCTGTTCTACTGTAATTTTCCACAATTTCGATATTTACATTTTTTAATTATTTGATTATCAATAAATTAAAAAAAGGTAATTTTGAGCAAAAATTGCAGTTCAATACACTAAGCCCCTCCTGCGGGTCACTTCGTTTAGCCCATGGTCCATGGGTCATAGTCCATGGACTAAATCCCGACTTTAATGCCTATTTTTGCCGTCCGAGAAAATGAAATTTACTTTAACAGCACAGGATAAGCTTAGCAAAGCGCGCGCAGGCGAGATCGAAACCGATCACGGTACTATCCAAACCCCTATTTTTATGCCGGTTGGTACAGCCGGAACGGTAAAAGCCGTTCACCAACGCGAGTTGATGGCCGATATCGAGGCGCAAATCATCTTAGGAAATACCTATCACTTGTACCTGCGCCCGGGTTTAAATACCATTGAAAAGGCTGGCGGACTGCATAAATTTAACGGCTGGGATAAACCAATCTTAACGGATAGTGGTGGTTACCAGGTATATTCGTTAACCGAAGTCCGTAAAATTAAGGAGGAAGGTGTAACCTTCCGCTCGCATATTGATGGCTCCAAACACCTGTTTACGCCCGAGAATGTGATGGATACGCAGCGTACTATTGGCGCCGATATTATTATGGCTTTTGATGAGTGTACGCCCTACCCTTGCGAGTATCATTATGCCCGCCGCTCGCTGGATATGACCCACCGCTGGCTAAAGCGCTGTTGTGATAGGTTTGATAGTACGGAGCCTAAATACGGTTACAGTCAAACGCTTTTCCCCATTGTGCAAGGTTCTGTTTATAAAGACCTTAGGGTGAAATCAGCAGAAGTTATCGCTTCGTTTGAGCGGGAAGGTAACGCTATCGGCGGCCTTTCGGTAGGCGAACCGGCCGAGGAAATGTACGCCATGACAGAAATTGTGTGTGATATATTACCGGAGCAAAAACCACGTTATTTAATGGGTGTAGGCACTCCTATCAATATTTTAGAGAATATTGCGTTAGGTATTGATATGTTTGATTGCGTTATGCCTACCCGCAATGCCCGTAACGGCATGTTATTCACCAGCGAAGGCATTTTAAATATGCGTAACGAGAAGTGGAAAAACGACTTTTCGCCTATTGATGCTAATAGTGATTTGTGGGTAGATCAGCAGCATAGCAAGGCCTATTTACGCCACCTGATAACATCGGGCGAGATATTGGGTGCGCAGATTGCCAGCTTGCACAACCTGCATTTTTACCTGTGGCTGGTAACAACAGCGCGGGAAAAAATTATATCGGGCGAGTTTTACGAATGGAAAAAAACAATGGTTAGCCGCTTAGGCCAAAAATTATAGATGAAAACCTTCCTGCACAGATATTTTGGGGTTATAGACAGGTATATTATTGGTAAATACCTGGGGACATTTGCCTTTACATTGGCTATGTTTTCGATGATAACCGTAGTGTTTGACATATCTGAGCGGCTGGATAATTTTCTAAAAAATAATGCCCCGATAAGCGATATCATCTTCAGGTATTATGCCGGTTTTGTGCCGTTTTACCTGAATATGCTATCGCCGCTGATTAACTTTTTGGCGGTAATTTTCTTCACGGCCAAGATGGCTAATCAGACCGAGATTGTGCCGATACTGAGCGGGAAGGCCAGTTTTAACCGGTTTCTGCGCCCCTATTTTGTATCGGCAACGGTGGTATTTTTGATCTCATTTTTCGCAAATGTGTTCCTGATCCCTTATACCAATCGTTTAAAAAACAGTTTCGAAAATCAGTATTTTAACGATACCGACCCTACCAAAAGCGAAGTGCATATCCAGTTAGATAAGCGCACATTTGCTTATTTACAGCGTTACGATGAGACCACGCACACCGGCTACGATTTCATTTTAGAGAAGTTTGACGGCGACAAAATGCGCGAGAAACTGACCGCCGGCCGCATCCTTTACGACTCGTTAAAACACCGCTGGACGGTGCCGGATTACGAGGTACGCTACGTAAACGGACTGAACGAAAAACTGATGCACGGCTATAATAAAGATACTGTTTTAGACATGCGCCCGACTGATTTTGTGGTGCGCGATAACGTGTATAGCGCCATATCTACAGCGGCATTAAATAAAGATATTGCTAAAGAAAAAATCCGTGGTACCGGCGTTTTAATGGATATGCAGTACGAGTTATACCAGCGTTTTATATCGCCTTTGGCAGCCTATGTACTCACGTTAATAGGGGTTGCGCTGTCATCGCGCAAGGTGCGCGGTGGTATTGGTTTACCGCTTGGGATAGGGATATTTCTATGCTTTGCTTTTATTGTAGTGAATAAATTTGCGTTGGTTTTTTCCATCAAAGGGCACGTTCCGCCTATTATAACTGTATTTATTTCAAACGTTTTATTTGGATCTTTAGGCCTGTATTTACTAAGAAAGGCCCCTAAATAATCATGCAGCAAACCCAGCAACCCCCAGGCCTGAACAAGAATTTAATTATCCTTCATTTCACGGTTTTTATCTGGGGATTCACCAGTATCCTGGGTCAATTGATATCGATTTCGGCAGTTTCGCTGGTTTGGTACCGGGTGCTGATAGCCTTTATCAGCCTGTTTTTATACTTTAAAATAAGCCGCACCAGCATCAAAATAAGCCGCAATTCGTTCCTGAAATTGTTCTTTACAGGCGCTTTGGTAGGCGGTCACTGGATCCTTTTTTTCCAGTCAATTAAGTCTTCAACGGTCCCGGTAACGCTGGTTTGCCTGTCATCCATGACCTTATTTACCGCCATTTTTGAGCCGATTTTTAATCGGAAAAAAATCTCGAAACTGGAAATTTTGGCCGGCGTCCTGATCATCGTCGGCATCCTTGTCATATTTAAATTTGAAACAAGGTACACTAAGGGAATCATTTTTGGCTTGTTCAGCGCAGCTTTTGCCAGCCTTTTTGCCATTATAAATTCCAAACAAGTAAAGACAATTGCCCCGCCAATCATTGCCTTATACGAGCTTTCGGGAGCCTTTATATGGATCACTATTTTCATTTTAGCTACCACAGGCTTTGATAAAAGCATGGCTTTAAAAACGAGCGACGTGGCCTATTTACTAATCTTAGGTACCATCTGCACATCGCTGGCTTACGTTGCCGGGGTGTCTGTAATGCGCGAAATTTCTGCTTTTAAAGTGGCTCTGATTACCAACCTGGAGCCGGTTTATGGTATCCTGATGTCGTTCATGTTCTTCGGCGGGAATAACAAAATGACACTTGGTTTTTGGATCGGAGCTACAATTATCCTCTCTACTATCTTCCTTTTTCCGGTAGCTCAAACCCGGATTGCACGTTACAAATCACGCTAATTTCTACCCCGGGTAGGGGAGGGATTTACCCGGAGTAATGCCTCATAAGCGGGTTGTGCACCTCATCACTTCCGCATACAAATCTTTAAAACACACCTTAAATTCGGGGAATTTATCGACCTAAATCTACCTACGTTTAGTGTATCGAAAAACTATCAACACGCTTCCTTTCTAAATTCAAATAAACCGCCATTTTTAAGGTGATTTTTAATTTATTTTTTAGAAATTTGTCTTTTAATAGATTTAATATTTATTTAAAAATCAATTACTTAAAATAAATTAAATGAATTAAAATTTCACATAAATAAGGATTTCCAAACATCAAAAAGCTAATATTTTTAGCATTTGGATGTTTATGATATAAATAATGAGTTTAATTAACTAATAATCAATATAATTATGTGGATTATATAAGTAATTAGTTACATAGAATAAATTAGAGAGGTTGTTAGCTGGTTTAGTGTATCAATAATAGCATTTTTCATCATCAAAATCCAATTTCATTTTTATCGGATGCTTTTGGCGCGATGACAAAAAACGGCATCAGGATACCAGTTATAGAGTTGCAAAAAGCGAACCAGTTGTATGGGAGTTAATCAGCACTATATGATAAGAATCTAATCACATCGAAAACGAAATGTTGCGCCCCTCTCCCGCCATCTACAAATTGACGCCGGCACCATTTCCATGAAAGATTTTAATTGCTGATATTAGAGATTAGTTCAACCCCAATAAAGTCCATGAGATTAAAAACCATTTTCCTGATTGTAGCCACCATCTTGCTTACCGTGGTAATTATGCAGAACAACTCGCCGGTTGTTTTTAAGGTGTTATTTTTTACCACCTACACATCCAAATTAATGATGATGCTTTGGGTTGCCCTGGCAGGTTTTGTAATCGGTTACCTGGTTGGCCGACCCAAGGTTAAAAAGTTTGGCAACGACTACGGACACGGTTATGATGAGCGCGACAGCAACACTCACGAAGGTTTGCAAAAAAACGACAAAAACACACTAAGTGACGAGGACAGGGACTACATCAGCGAGGATTAATTGGGGAGACGTTACGCCAAGCGCATCTAAATTATTAGAGATAAAACAGGAAAGAATAATGCCGTAAAATAGATACGATGTTATCGGGTCTTAAATTAAACCCCGTAAAAAACCTGGTTGTTTTTAGATAGTGCAGACAGATCAGGTTGGGCATCGAAAATGCCGAACACCGATGCCCCGCTCCCACTCATGCTGGCATACAATGCGCCGGCCTGGTACAGGTCGGCCTTAACACCGCGGATGATGGGATGGCTTTTGAAAATGTGATCCTCAAAATCATTTTTAATATGGTGACGCCATTCGGCAACCGGTAGTTTAATCAGCTCTTTTAAATCCTCTCCCGAAGGTGCAGGCTTCACCCCACGATAGGCCTCGGAGGTAGAGACGTGAGCGGGCGGCATCACAAGGACAATATGGTAACTGGACAGGTCTAATTCCACCGACTCAAACTCGTCGCCTTTGCCAAAGGCATATACGGGTTTGCTCTCGATGAAGAAGGCGCAATCGGCGCCCAATTGGCGGGCATAAGCGCGCATTTGCTCCACATCTAAACCTAAAGAAAATTCTTTATTCATCAATTGAATGAAGAAAGCGGCATCTGACGATCCGCCACCCAAACCGGCCCCTATCGGGATGTGTTTGTGCAGATGAATACTTACCGGCGGCAGATCAAAATCCTGGCGCATTAATTCGTATCCCCGTAGGCAAAGATTGTCTTCTGCCCTACCCGGGATACCCAATCCCGACGCGTTAAAACTTATTTCATCAGCCTGAATAATTTCAAGCGCGTCGCTAATTTTAACGGGATAAAAAACGGTCTCCAAATCGTGATAACCATCTGGTCGGCGGCGGGTAATGTTGAGTCCGATATTTATCTTGGCGTTCGGGAAAGCGATCATACAATTCTGTTAACAACGGTGTCATTTTATGCACATCCGTAGGATACCAAAAATAGATTATTTTTCTTTGTGGGGAATAGTTGATTGAGTGGATTAAGTTGATTGGGTTAGATTAAGTTTCTAAACAACTCACCTAAACAACTCAGTCAACCTAATCAACTAAAAAATGAAACAATATCTCGACCTGATGCGCCACGTACTGGAAACCGGCGCCCAAAAGCACGACCGTACCGGCACCGGCACCATCAGCGTGTTTGGTTACCAAATGCGTTTTAATTTAAAAGACGGTTTCCCGCTGGTGACGACAAAAAAACTGCACCTGAAATCGATCATCCACGAGTTGATCTGGTTTTTGAGCGGCGATACCAATATCAAATATCTAAAAGATAACGGCGTAAAAATTTGGGACGAGTGGGCCGATGCTGATGGCAACCTTGGCCCTGTATACGGTTACCAGTGGCGCTCTTGGCCTACGCCGGATGGTAGGCATATCGATCAGATTAGCCAAGTAGTAAAAACATTGAAGACTAATCCCGATTCACGCCGTATCATGGTATCAGCCTGGAATGTGGGCGATGTAGAGCACATGGCCCTCCCACCCTGCCATAGCCTGTTCCAGTTTTACGTGGAGCCCCCTAACCCCCTAAAGGGGGAACTGAAGGGCAAGCTGTCGTGTCAGTTATATCAGCGCAGCGCCGATATCTTTTTGGGTGTTCCGTTCAACATCGCATCCTACGCTTTACTCACCATGATGATGGCCCAGGTTTGCGATCTGGATTACGGCGATTTCATCCATACTTTTGGCGATGCGCATTTGTACAACAACCATATCGAGCAAACCAACCTGCAACTCAGCCGCGAACCACGCCCGTTACCAACCATGAAGATTAACCCGGATGTTAAGGACATCTTCGCGTTTAAGTTTGAGGATTTCGAATTGGAGAACTACGACCCGTGGCCGCATATTAAGGGAGCGGTGGCGGTGTAGCGGTCATTAGTCATTAGTCATTAGTCATTAGTCATTAGTGGGGAATGATTTGCTTTGAAATTTAGTATTTTGTATTTTTGATTATTATGACAGCGATAGAAATCAAGACAGCAATAAGTAAAGGTTTGGATTTTCTTCCCGAAGAATCCCTAAATAGTGTATTGGATTTGGTTAATATGCTTCAAGAACGCTCACCTGAAGAAATTAGGCGAGATCAAAATTTTGAAAAAATTCTGGCTGATAATCATGAATTATTACAGCGTCTTGCCCAATGATAACTACTGCTGAAGCTATAAGGCGGCACAATAGATTAATCGATCAGTACGGCGGCAGTTTAGGTGTAAGAGATCTTAATGGCTTAGAAGCAGCACTGGCCCGACCATTTGCCACTTTCGACCAACAAGACCTTTACGAATCTCCCATAGACAAAGCGGCAGCAATATTTGAAAGCCTGATTATTAACCATCCATTTGTAGACGGGAATAAACGCATAGCTTATGTATTAATGCAATTAATTTTGTTGGATTACAATTTATACGTTGAAGTCCAACGAGATGTACAATATAATTTCGTTATCTCCGCGAGCATGGGAGAAATCCGCTACGACGAAATAAAAGCCTGGCTCGAAGCCAATACCACCCAAATATGATCATCTCCGCCGTAGTAGCCATTGCCGAAAATAACGCCATTGGTAAAAACAATCAATTGCTTTGGCACTTGCCTAACGATTTAAAACATTTCCGTAAGATTACCAGCGGGCATACGGTTATCATGGGTCGAAAGACTTATGATTCGGTTGGTAAGCCGTTCCCTAATCGCCGTAATATTGTGATCACCCGCCAAAATATTGAGATACCGGGTTGTGAGGTTGTAGCTTCGGTTGATGAAGCTTTGGCCTTATGCACCGACGAACCGGAAGTTTTTATTGTGGGCGGCGCCGAAATTTATAAACTGGCCATGCCTAAAACCAACAGGATCTATCTCACCATCGTACATCAAAACTTTGATGCGGATGCGTTTTTCCCGGAGATAGATATCACCGAATGGACCGAAACTGAGCGTGAACGTCACGAGGTCGACGAAAAGCACGCCATCCCCTACTCATTCATTACGCTGGACCGGCGGTAACATTTTTTGTCATTAATTTGTTTTAATTTAAAATTTTTGCGTTACAAAATTTTGTTAGATTTGCCGTCTTATTGAAAAACGCTATAAACTAAATATATACATATTACAATCAACAATGCAAGGTAAAGGGGTTATTAAATTTTTCGCCATTCTGCTGGCTGTTTCGTGCTTGTATCAGCTATCATTTACTTGGGTGACCAAAAAGGTAGAGAAGGATGCCGAAGTTTATTCTAAAGGGAACGAACTAAAAAGGAAAGCATATCTGGATTCAATTTCAGATAAACCGGTGTACCCGGTGTTCAACCACACCTTCCAATATTGCCAAAACAAAGAGTTGGCTTTAGGTTTGGATTTAAAGGGTGGTATGAACGTTACAATGCAAATTGCATTGGCCGATCTGATCAAAGAATTATCAAACAAAAATCCTGACGCGGATTTTAACAAAGCTTTAAGCGCTGCCAGTGTTGATGCCCAAACCAGTCCTGATAACTTTATCAAGCTGTTTATGGCCGAGTACAACAAAATCAGCCCTAACGGTAAATTGGGTCCTATTTTCGCTACTAAAGAAAACCAGGAGCACATTAAATTTAACGCATCAAACAGCGAGGTTGAATCTTTCCTGAAAGATCAGGCCGATGTTGCCGTTAAGCAATCGTTCAACATTCTGCGTACCCGTATCGATAAATTTGGTGTAACCCAACCTAACATCCAACTGCAAACCGGTACCAACCGTATTTTGGTTGAATTACCTGGCGTAACCGATAAAGAGCGTGTGCGTAAACTGTTACAAGGTTCGGCCAAGTTAGAGTTTTACACTACTTACGATAACCGCGAGGTTTACCAATTGCTGGCTAATATCAACACTTTGTTAGCTAACAAAAGCAAAACCAAAGGCGATACCTCAAAGGCTGCTGCCTTAGCTGCTGATTCGGCTAAAGCTGATACTTCAAAAGGCTCACTTTTAAGCAAGGTTAAAAAAGGCGCTGCTACCGATACGTCTTCTATCAAGAAACGTTTGAAGGCTGAAGCTGAAAACCCATTGTTTGCTAAATTATCTCCGTTCCTGTTCTCTGATCAAAACGGTCAACCTCAGTTAGCGCCTGGCCCATCTGTTGGTCGCGCTTCTGAAAAAGATACTGCTGCAGTTACCGCTTACTTAAGATTACCTGAAGTAAAAGCTATCCTGCCGCAAAACCTGAAATTTGCCTGGGCTATCAAACCGGAAGATAAAACCAAGATCTTCGATTTGTTTGCTCTTAAATTATCTGGCGCTGCTAACGGCCCGGTATTAACCGGCGAAGCCGTATCTGACGCAAGCTCTAAAAGCGATGTAATTAAAGGCGGTTACGAAGTGCAAATGGTAATGAACTCGCAAGGCGCTGAAGCCTGGGGACGTATCACTACCGAAGCTGCAGGTAACATTAACGACGCTAACGATAACAAAGCTATCGCCATTGTTTTAGATGATAACGTAGTATCTGCACCACGTGTAGATGGCCCTATCCAGGGTGGTATCTCATCTATCACCGGTACCTTCTCTCAGGAAGAAACACTGGATTTAGCTAACATTTTAAAAGCAGGCCGCTTACCGGCTCCGGCACGTATCGTCTCTGAAGAGGTGGTTGGTCCGTCATTAGGTCAGGAATCTATCAACCATGGTTTAGCTGCAAGTATTGCAGGTTTAGTAGTGGTATTGGTATTTATGGTTGCTTACTATAACCGCGCAGGTACTATTGCAGTGGTTGCGGTAATTGTAAACGTATTCTTTTTGATGGGCGTGTTAACCAGCTTAGGCGCGGTATTAACGCTTGATGGTATTGCAGGTATCATCCTGATCCTTGGTGTGGCGGTTGATGCAAACGTACTAATCTATGAGCGTGTACGTGAGGAGATGGCGCACGGTAAATCTATCCGTATAGCTGTTGCCGATGGTTTCAAACACGCTTTACCATCTATCCTTGATGCTAACATCAGTACCTTCCTTACTGGTTTAATTTTATTCTCGTTCGGTTCGGGCCCAATCTTAGGTTTCGCAACTACGTTAATGATCGGTATCGCAACTTCATTATTCTGCTCGTTATTAATCTCGAGATTAATATTTGAGTGGATGCTTGAAAAAGGCTGGGATATTAAATTCAGCAACCCATGGAGCAGCCATACTTTTAAAAATGCCAACTTTGCGTTTGTTAAAAACCGTTTCAAATTCTACGCCCTTTCAGGTACCTTCATTATCATCGGTATTATATCAATGGTTACCCGCAACTTCAATTACGGTGTAGATTTCCAGGGTGGTCGTACTTACGAAGTTCGTTTTGATAAAACAGTTTCTACGCAAGAAATTCGTGATGCTGTTGATGCTGATTTAGGTCAGGGTAAAACAGAGGTTAAAACCTTTGGTACCGACAACCAGATCCGTATCACTACCAACTACCTGATCCAGGATCAATCACAAACGGTAGATAATAAAGTTGAAGCTGATTTGAGAAAAGCGATGTCGAAGGTTAATCCTAAGTTCGATATCATCGGTCAGCAAAAAGTAGGTCCAACCATTGCTAACGATTTAAAAACGTCGGCTATCTGGACGGTGATCTTCGCCATTATCGTAATCTCGGCTTACATCCTGATCCGTTTCCGTAAATGGCAGTTTAGCTTAGGTGCAATGATTGCAACCGCTCACGATGCTTTATTGGTATTGTCTTTCTTCTCTATCTTTAAAGATATGATGCCATTCTCGTTAGATATCGACCAGAAATTTATTGCTGCGATATTAACTGTAATCGGTTATTCAATTAACGATACCGTGGTAGTATTTGACCGTATCCGCGAGTTCTTAGCTCATGCTAAAAACGAAGATCAGGAAACGGTTATTAACCGCGCTATCAACAGTACTTTAAGCCGTACCATTATTACCGCACTGACAGTAATATTTGTGTTGGTGGTATTGTTCATCTTCGGTGGCGATGTGTTGCGTGGCTTCTCGTTTGCATTGTTAATCGGTGTTACCTTCGGTACTTACTCATCAATTTGCGTAGCTACCCCGGTAATTGTAGACTTTGGCAAAAAACAGCTAAAATAAGCCCTCATTTTTAATAATATCGAAAGCCCCAAAGAACATTTGGGGCTTTTTTTGTTTCTATATTTGAGCACGCTGAAAGCCGAAGGCTGAAGGCAGAAAGCGACTTGTGTTGTAGGATAAAACTTAATCAAATAATAAGCTTTTAGCCTTGTGCTTTAAGTTTTTAGCTTTCAAAAAATGGAATCATCTACCCAAACCAAATTCCCCTTAGTAGTTATTATTGGCGGCGGCTTTGGCGGCCTGCGTGTTGCCAAAGGACTGGAAGATCAGCCTGTGGAAGTACTGATGCTGGATAAGCATAACTACCACGTGTTTCAGCCGCTGTTGTACCAGGTGGCCACCGGCAGTCTCGAAGCTGAATCAATCGCTTTTTCTATCCGTAAAAACTTTGCCAAGCAAAAAAACTTCAGGTTCCGCATAGCCGAGGTAATGGGGCTTAATCCTGATACCAATACGCTGGATACTACCATCGGCGATATTAAATATGATTACCTGGTAATAGCAACGGGGTCGACCACCAACTTTTTCGGCAATAAGGATATTGAGAAATACGCCATGCCGATGAAGAGCATCCCCGAGGCTCTCAATCTGCGCTACCTCATTCTGCAAAATTTAGAGGAAGCCGTACTGCAAAAAACCAAGGAAGCCCGCGAACCTTACCTCAACTTTGTGCTGGTAGGCGCTGGCCCTACCGGTGTGGAACTGGCAGGCGCGCTGGCTGAGTTACGGAACCACGTTTTGGATAAGGACTACCCCGAGCTAACCAAAGAGCACATGAAGGTTTACCTGGTCGATTTCCTGCCCAAGGTATTAGGGCCCATGTCCGACGAAGCATCCGCAGGAGCGAAAAAATTCCTTGATAAAATGGGTGTGGATGTATTGCTGAACGTAAAGGTTGAAAGCTACGATGGTAAGGTAATTAAGTTTGAAGACGGGCGGACCATTATCACCCGCAACGTGATCTGGTCGGCCGGGGTGATGGGTGTGGTGCCCAAAGGCTTGCCTGAAAGCGAAATTGTACGCGGCAATAAAATCAAGACCGATAACATTAGCCGGGTAGCCGGTCACGACAATATTTTTGCCATTGGCGATGTTGCCGCCGTTATTGACGAAGAAACGCCTAAAGGGCACCCGGGCGTAGCACAGGTGGCTATACAGCAAGGCCAGCAGGTAGCTAAAAACATCGTCCACATTGTAAAAGGCGAACCTACCGAACCGTTCAAGTATTTTGATAAAGGCAGTTTAGCCACCATAGGCCGCAACAAAGCCGTGGCCGATTTAGGCAAAATCAAATTTCAAGGCTTTTTTGCCTGGCTGGTTTGGATGTTTGTACACTTAATATCTCTATTGGGCTTCCGCAATAAGGTGGTGGTATTTATTAACTGGATCAGCAGCTACCTAAATAATAATGGTGGTACACGATTAATACTGCGTAGATTTGTACGCGCCGATGTACCGGAAGACAGCAAAGATCTTCCAAAAACCGAATCCTGATGGACGTAATTAAACTGACCGAATGCCCCCGCGATGCCCTGCAAGGCCTGCACAACTTTGTGCCGACCGATATTAAAGCCGCGTACATTAACCTGATACTGAAATGCGGTTTCGATACTATCGACTTCGGCAGTTTTGTATCGCCGAAGGCGATTCCGCAGATGCAGGATACAGCTGAGGTGCTGGATCAGTTGGAGCTAAGCAAGTCCAAATCAAAACTACTGGCCATTATAGCTAATTATAGGGGCGCTGAAGACGCTTTGCAACATACGGCGATAAATACCCTCGGTTTCCCTTTTTCTATCTCTGAGACCTTTCAAAAGCGTAATACCAACTCAAGCATTGCCGAATCGTTTACTACCGTGGAACGAATTCAGGAACTATGCGGGCAAAAGAACCGTCAATTGCGCATTTACCTTTCTATGGGTTTTGGTAACCCTTACGGGGATGATTGGGATGTGGACATCCTGCTGAAATGGGCGGATAAAATAATGAGTATTAGTATCAAAGACATTTACATTGCCGATACCGTTGGCATAGCATCGCCTGAGCGGATCACGGAAGTGTTTACAGCCTTAAAGCATCAAAACGAAGTACAATTTGGAGCGCACCTCCACTCTACCCCAAACACCTGGTTCGAGAAAATCGACGCGGCCTACCAGGCCGGTTGCCGGTATTTCGACACTACCATTAAAGGCTACGGAGGCTGCCCCATGGCTACAGATGACCTTACAGGCAATATCGCAACCGAAAACCTATTGGGTTACCTGCAAGATAAAAAGATCAGCACAGGGGTTAATATGAAGCGTTACGCCGAAGCGATGGCGTATGCGGGTAGGATATTTGGGTAGAACTTTGGTTTTGTCATTGCGAGGTACGAAGCAATCGCGGATAAGCAGAGCCGCTTTTAAAGTTCGCGATTGCTTCGTACCTCGCAATGACAATTTTAATACTTTCGCAATTGACATTCCGCCTTTCGCATTTTCCTTATTTCTTCACCATCTTATAATGTCTGATCCCGGCTTCTTCAAACTCTGGACCAACCTCTTCAAAGCCGAAGCGTTTGTATAGGGTAATGGCAGGCAGTTGGGCGTGCATGTAGATGTAAGTGGCATCGGCAGGTAAGTCAGCCAAAACGGTGCGCACCAGCTCCTGCCCAAGGCCAAAGCCGCGGAATTTGGCCAGTACGGCAAAGCGTTCTAACTTATAGCCTTTATCGGTTTTGCGCCAGCGGCAAGCACCGGCGGGTTCGCCATCTACGGTGGCTAAAAAGTGTGTTGATTCATCTTCAAACTCCCATTCCAGTTCAGGCGGGCAATCCTGTTCTACCACAAACACTTCGCGGCGGACGGCGAACACCTTTTCCAGATCTTCGGGGGCAGTAACTTTATTTACCTGTATGTTTCTTGTTTCGGGCATTGATGTAGTGTGGCTTGGTTTTATATTGGCTTTGTTTACTTTCGTGGTTATCATCTGCCGCATCGATAGAATGCGTGCAGGTCAGGTCGTCTTCCTTCTCGGCCAGTTCCGATAATCGTACATAATATTTATGCAGCTGATCCAGTTCTTTTTCGGTCAGATTTTCGATATCAACCATGCGGTTACTGGCTCCCTGGTGCGAGGCCAGCAGTTCGTTCAGTTTCAAATGTATCGCTTTCGAATCTTTATTCTGCGATTTCTGAATCAGGAACACCATCAAAAAGGTAATAATGGTGGTGCCGGTATTAATAATCAGCTGCCAGGTATCCGAATATTTAAAGATGGGCCCGGTAACAATCCAAATCAGGATCACCGAAATGGCAATAATAAACGCGGCCGAACTACCGGTAGCCATGGTTGCCCAGTTGGAAAACCGTTCGAAAAAATTCTTCTTTTTACCTTGTATCATGGTTGTTTGTTTCCAGGGGTTAAAAACGATATAAACAGAAAACGTCAGTACAACAAAGTACTGACGTTTTTGTGATTATTAAAACTTTAAGTTTTATAATTTGCTGTTTACGTCGATGCAATTCAAATCTTCGAAAGCGGAAGTTAAGCGCTTAACAAAGTTTTCTTCGCCCTTACGTAACCATACACGCGGATCGTAATATTTTTTGTTCGGAGAATCTTCGCCCTCAGGGTTACCAATTTGCGATTGCAGGTAACCTTCTTTTGATTGATAGAAATCTTTAATACCTTCCCAATAAGCCCATTGCATATCGGTATCGATGTTCATTTTGATAGCACCGTAAGAGATCGCTTCGCGAATTTCTTCCTGGCTTGAACCTGAACCACCGTGGAAAACAAAGTTGATAGGTTTCTCGGCTGCGATACCATGTTTTTTACGCAAAAACTCTTGCGAGTTGTGCAGGATAACCGGTTGCAATTTAACGTTACCCGGTTTGTATACGCCATGTACGTTACCAAATGCAGCTGCAACGGTAAAACGGTGGCTTACTTTAGATAATTCATCGTAAGCGTAAGCAACCTCTTCAGGCTGGGTATATAAACGTGAGCTGTCTACATCGCTGTTATCAACGCCGTCTTCTTCGCCGCCGGTTACACCTAATTCAATCTCAACGGTCATATTCATCTTAGCCATACGCGCTAAGTATTTTGCTGAAATTTCGATATTTTCTTCAATCGGCTCTTCCGAAAGATCCAGCATGTGCGACGAGAACAATGGTTTACCGGTTTCGGCAAAGTGTTTTTCGCCGGCATCTAACAAACCATCAATCCATGGTAATAATTTTTTGGCAGCGTGGTCGGTATGCAAAATAACCGCAACACCATAATGCTCGGCTAATAAATGTACATGTTTAGCTGCTGATATACCACCAAGAATGCAAGCCTGCAGTTTTGAATTATCTAAAGATTTACCCGCGTAAAATTGCGCACCACCGTTTGATAATTGAATAATTACCGGCGATTTTACCGCTGCGGCAGTTTCCATAACCGCGTTTACCGTGTTAGTACCAATAACATTTACAGCCGGCAGGGCAAATTGATGCTTCTTAGCTATTTCAAACAGTTCCTGCACCTGATCGCCGTGCAGTACTCCTTTGTAGTTTTTCAGATCCATGTAATTTTTTTTATGAAGTCCGAAGGTATAAAATAGATGTGAGATATGAGATATGAGATGTGAGATTTTTGCGGGATTGCAAGTAATACTATAGATTATATAGAAGTTATTAGCTTATGCTATATCTCAAATCCCAAATCTCATTTCTCATATCTAAATAAAAAATCGTTTCTTTGCAACAGTTTGAACGAGGAAGAAGAAAATATGTCGTGGTTTAAAAGGGAACTTAAAGGGATCATTACGTCTACCGAGGATAAGAAAGAAGCACCCGATGGTATATGGAATAAATGCCCTAATTGCAAAAAGCCTTTACATTATTCAGAACAGGTTGAAAACCAATACGTGTGCCATTATTGCGGCTACCATATCCGTATCGGTTCTAAAGAATACTTTTCTATTTTATTTGATAATAACGAGTTTACCGAGCTATTCCCGAACCTGACTTCGGGCGATCCGCTACATTTTGAGGATACCAAAAAATACGCCGACCGTTTAAGGGAAACCATCAAAAAAACAGGTTTAAATGATGCCATCCGTGCCGGTTACGGCAAAATTGACGGACAGGACATTGTAATTGCCTGTATGGATTTCAATTTCATTGGTGGTTCAATGGGTTCGGTAGTGGGCGAAAAGATTGCACGGTCAATCGATCATGCTATCGCAACCAAAGCTCCTTTTCTGATGATCTCAAAATCGGGTGGTGCGCGGATGATGGAGGCAGCATTCTCGTTAATGCAGATGGCTAAAACATCGGCTAAGCTGGCGTTATTGGCCCAGGCTAAGGTTCCGTATATCTCGCTATTAACCGACCCTACTACGGGCGGTGTAACAGCATCATACGCCATGTTAGGTGATATCAACATTGCCGAGCCGGGCTCACTGATTGGCTTTGCCGGTCCGCGGGTTATTAAAGAGACGATTAAGAAAGACTTACCTAAAGGTTTCCAAACTGCCGAGTTTGTGCAGGAACATGGCTTCCTTGATTTTATCGTCGATCGCCGGGAGATGAAAGAGAAGTTAGCTTCTTTTATCCGGTTGATGAATAATTAAAATAGATCGGATGTCGTAAAGACGGAAAGTTCGAAAGAATAAGCAAAACGGCCCGATGATAATCATCGGGCCGTTTTTGTTAATATAGATTTTGTCATTTCGACCAACGGGAGAAATCTTGTACGACCGATAAGCAACACTGCTCTGCATATAGTATAAGATTTCTCTCTACGTTCGAAATGACAAGGGTATTTACTCCGCCGTTTTCGAAATCACCGCAGGTGCAATTGCTTTCTTATTAACCAATACCGATATGGTGTTAATAGTAAAATAAGGCATACTTACGTAGATATACCCAGCATACGGACCAGCACCTTTTCCCCATGAGTTTTTGACGATAAAGTACTCGTTGCCTTTTTCGTCTTTAGCCAAACCGGTAATCTGCATCAGGTGGTCGTCGGTAGTAACCTGCTTATCGAATAATTGCTGGCGAATCTCGGCGGTTGGCGTTTGCTCTGTGAAAGTATCAAAAGTTTTAGCGTCGGCTGGGCTACCAGTCCACTTGGCATAGCCTTTACCCTGTTGGAAACCACTATTGCTTACATCGGCATCCCAGGCCAGCGTGTAGCCGTTGCTGATAGCTTGTTTAACCGCACTGATAAAATCTTTCAGCGGCAGGTTATAAAACATATTGGCGTTATAATTATCGGGCACCTCAATAGAGAAAGTGCTGTAATATGGATGATGGGTAAACGAAGTTAAGCCAACGTAGTCGCTCAGCTTTAGCGATACATTTTCGGCTGCGTAGCTTTTAGGCGTGTATTGTTTGCCGTTATAAGTAAAAGTTGCCGGCGGCGCGCCCAGGTAACTGTTAAGGATAGCCTTATACCCTGCCTGCCAGTCTGCCGGGATGGTGTCTTTTTTTAACAACTGGTCAATGTATCCTTTCAGCTTGCCTTCCATTTCGCCGTCTTTATTCAGTACCTTATCGTTACCGGCACCGGGATAAACATCCTGCGGAACAGCGCCAAAAGTGTTCACAGCGTAAATCATATCCTGCTGAATACCCCCTTCGGTAAAGCGGGTATTGCCACGACGGCGAACGTATTTTTCGGCCTTATCTACATATAAATTGTATACCGTAAACACCTCCGACAGATCGGCCTCCGGTTGCTTTTTAAACAGCAGTTCGCTCTCGGCCAATGCCGTGCTCGAGAAACACCAGCAGGTGCCAGAGTTACCCTGATCTTTCACCGGGGTAGCGGCATTATTTTTAATAATTGTGAATTTAGGCGCCTGCGCGAATGCGCCACCTATAAGCAACAACGATGCTGCCAGCAAGATTGGTTTAAGGGTAATCTTCATATAATCAAATATATGAGATTAGCACCTTATTGAAAAATAAAGGTTTTACCCTATTTAAATAACACGCGTCATTGCGAGGTACGAAGCAATCTCTACACTCAAAAGTTAACTTAGAAGAGCCCCGAAGTAACTTAGAGATTGCTTCGTACCTCGCAATGACGTGCACTTTAAACAAAAAAATCGATGAGTCAACCCCATCGATTTTTGTGCGTACAGTATTTAAGTTACCGTCCGCCGGCGAGCGCAAATTAATATTATGTACCTAAACCAAGCGTACCATCCTGGTTGGTGTTGGTATGCCTGTTATCCTCTGCATAATCGGCAAAGCTACCGTCCTGATGCAGCACGTTAAATGGCTTGCTTTTATTGGGACCATTTTTTTCCAAGTTGTTTTTATCGTCTGCGTCGATACCCGGTGTAGATCCTATATCCGCTGCCTCTTTATTCCAAGTTTTATCATCCCTGTCGTTACCGGGATAGTTTAATTCCTCTTCCATAATTTTTGTTTTTAGTACTTGCTATCTTAAAGCCCCTCTCCTTCAGGAGAGGGGTTGGGGTGAGGTGACTTATATCCCTTCCGTACCCGGCTCGTGGCCTACCATCCTGCCGGTTGAGCGACCGTGATCGCTTGGGCGGAAATCGGTAGTGGCACGTCCTTCAGACGGAAATTCATGTTCATTTGGCGGGGTAACATCGGCCTGTTCGCTGTACGATGCATCGTTACCATCATTATGTTGCTGCACTTCCTGCTGTGATGCGTAGCCTGAGTTTTCGTTATCAGCCTGCTCGCGTTCAGGAGTTTCGTTGTTATTACGATTTGGTACTTCGTTTGGATCAAATCCATAGGATTCATTTTCCAGGTTATTATTATTTGCTTCCATTTTGGCTTTATTTAATTGTTAATTAATAAACCTATGGATTTGAGAAAGGTTTTAAGAAAAGTCAGAAAGTCCGAAAGATAGAATGGTATAAAGATTTGTCATTGCGAGGTACGAAGCAATCGCGAATAGGCAGAGTCGCTCTTCAAGTCCGCGATTGCTTCGTACCTCGCAATTGACAATGGGCTCTGCAAAACAAAAAAGCGGCCGTATAGCCGCTTTATATAATCAATCAAAAATGACTCAATGATCTAATTACTCAATGACTCGCTTACGCAAATATCTTTCACCTTGGCAACGGTAAAATCAATCTCCTCTTTAGTAGTGTATTTAGAAAATGAGAAACGCACCGAAGGCCTGTCCGGACTGGCGCCGATAGCGGTTAATACGTGTGAGCCGATGTTACTGCCCGAGCTACATGCGCTGCCGCCTGATGCGGAGATGCCGGCAATATCCAGGTTAAATAACAGCATATCGCCCATACCCATCTCCGGGAACGATACATTAAGTACCGTGTATAAACTTTTATCCTCGTCTGTTTCGCCGTTAAAAGCAATGCCCGGAACGTGTTCTTCCAGTTGTTGCTTCATGTACGATTTTAAGCCCTGGATATGATCTTTATGGATGTCCATTTCGGCGTAGCAGATATCCAGCGCTTTGGCCAGGCCGGCAATGCCATAGATATTTTCGGTACCGCCGCGCATATTGCGTTCCTGCGCGCCGCCGTATAACAGGGGCTTAATTTTTACTTTATGGTTCACATACAAAAAGCCGACGCCTTTGGGTCCGTGAAATTTGTGGGCGGCACAGGCAACGAAATGGACTTTAAGTTTGCTCAGATCGTGCGGGTAGTGGCCCATGGTTTGCACCGTATCGCAATGGAAAATAGCATCATATTTTTCGCAGATGTCGCCAACGCGCTCAATATCGGTAAGGGTACCTAACTCGTTATTGGCATGCATCAGAGAAACTAAGGTACGCCCCTGCCCTGCCAGCATCTCGTCTAACTGATTGTAATCGATATTGCCTTTGCTGTCTACATCAACAAATTTCAGGTCGATGGTGCCAGCTTTGTGCAAAGCTTCCAGCGTGTGCAATACAGCGTGGTGTTCCAGTTTACTGGTGATGGCGAATTTAAGACCAAGGTCGTTAATTCCGCAACGGATCGCCGTATTATCGGCTTCGGTACCGCCTGATGTAAAAAAGATTTCGGCCGGCGAGGTTTTTAATAAACCTGCTACCGTTTTTCGAGCCCGCTCAAGCAGGGAACGTGCTTCGCGACCATGCGCGTGGATTGATGATGGGTTGCCAAAATGATTTTCCATCACCTGGTAAATTTCTTTTAACACTGCGGGATCCATCGGGGTCGTAGCAGCGTTATCTAAGTAAACGCGCATGTTTTTGTGGGTTTTTAGTTAGCATCCCATAGGCCTGCGGTGATTTGCTCACCTCGGATTTGCGGTCCGGACTTTCTGACTAACTGAGTTTTAAAATTTCTTTTATGTCTGTAATTATTTTATTTGCTAAGTTCTCTGCAACCGTTTCAGAATTACCTTCCGAATAAATCCGAATAATGGGTTCAGTATTTGAGCGCCTCAAATGTACCCATTCTTTATCAAATTCTATTTTCAAACCATCAATTGTGGTATAGGGCTGACTTTTATACTTCTCCTCCACCTTCAGCAACAGGGCATCGATGTCCATTTCGGGCGTAAGGGTGATCTTGTTTTTAGAGATATGGTAGTTTGGATAACTGCTTTTTAAAACCGAAACCGGCTTGCCAAATTTGGCCAGATGCGTTAAAAACAAAGCAATACCGGCCAACGCATCCCTGCCGTAGTGCAACTCTGGATAGATCACACCACCGTTACCTTCGCCGCCAATGACAGCGTTTACAGCCTTCATCTGGTTAACTACGTTCACCTCACCCACTGCCGATGCATGATACTCGCCGCCGGCTTTCTCGGTCACATCGCGCAAAGCACGGGTTGATGACAGGTTTGATACTGTATTTCCTTTTTGATTTTTCAGGATATAATCGGCCACGGCCACTAAGGTATATTCCTCGCCGAACATGTTGCCATCCTCGCAAACAAAGCAAAGGCGGTCCACATCCGGGTCGACGGCGATACCTAAATCGGCACGTTTGTTCAGTACTTCTTTAGATAGGTCGGTCAGGTTTTCAGGCAGCGGCTCCGGGTTGTGCGGGAATACACCGTCAGGCTCGCAAAATAGTTTGTGTACCGTTTTTACACCTAAGGCTTCCAGCAAGGCCGGGACGAATATGCCGCCTGTAGAGTTTACGCAATCAATCACCACCTTAAAATCGGCTTTGGCAATGGCATCAACATCAACCAATGGCAGGGCCAAAATCTGGTCGATATGTTTTTGCAGGTAGCTGTCGTCCTGCGTAACGGTGCCTAAATCGTTTACATCGGCGTAGATAAAATCGCTACGTTCGGCAATATCTAATACTTCTTTACCATCGGTATCACTGATAAATTCGCCATCCGCGTTCAGCAATTTAAGGGCATTCCATTGTTTAGGATTATGGCTGGCAGTTAGGATAATGCCACCGGCAGCTTTCTCCAGCGGGACAGCAACCTCAACGGTGGGCGTGGTAGATAAGCCCAGGTCGATTACGTCGATACCTAAACCCTGAAGTGTACCGATCACCAGGTTATTGACCATAGCGCCCGAGATGCGGGCATCCCTCCCGATAACAATCTTTTTAATGCCCGAGCGTTTTACCGCCCAGCTACCATAAGCCGATGTGAATTTTACAATATCCAGCGGGGTTAAACCATCGCCTGCAGCGCCGCCTATCGTTCCACGTATTCCTGATATTGATTTTATTAATGTCAATTTATATTGCTTTAGGCCGTAAAAATAAAGATTATGCCCCGCAGTTGAATAATCGAATTAAATGTTTTTGGGTAGAAGTTAAATTTCACACGTCATTGCGAGGTACGAAGCAATCTCTACGGTAGCAGAGAGGCTTTTCATATCTGACCTTTGAGTGTAGAGATTGCTTCGTACCTCGCAATGACGCGCTTTTTGGCAAACTTGTGGTATCTTTACACGTTTTCTTAATTTCCATGCCCGATTTCCTTTTACAGCTTGACCGTAAGCTCTTTTATTTTTTTAATCATGATCTATCCAACCCGTTTTTCGATTGGATCATGCCTTACCTGCGTTATCCGCAGTTTTGGATCCCCGTTTATGCCTTTATTTTGATTTTTTGCCTGGCGCGATATCGCAAGCAGGGGGCTATTATTATACTATTGTTAGTTGCTACTTTTGCCATATCTGACTTTGGTAGTGCCAGCATTGTTAAACCACTTGTCGGCCGGTTACGCCCCTGCAACGACCCTGCGCTCGCGGCGACCATCATTAAACGCGTTGACTGCGGTACGGGATACAGTTTTCCCTCATCGCATGCCAGTAATCACTTTGCTATCTCGGTATTTTTGATCTGTGTTTTTGCCAAACGATGGAAGTGGGTTTGGTTTTGGGCTTTACTTTGGGCCAGCTCGGTTTGCCTGGCTCAGTTGTATGTGGGCGTACACTACCCTATTGACATTTTGTCGGGTGCCATTTATGGCACGATAGTAGGGTACCTGTTTGGTTCGGTTTTGGTAAAAAAATTCGTTCCCGATCTGTAATGGCAATTTGGAAAGTCCTTATTTTATTTTTCGCCGCGTTTTTGGGCGGTATCTCTGTATTCTTTTTTAAAGGAAGTAATCATAAGCAGTTAAAGCTGGTGCTTTCTTTTAGCGGGGCTTATCTGTTTGGGATCACGGTTTTGCACCTTATCCCCGATGCTTATCACGGTAACGATAACCTGGTGGGCGTGTTCATCCTTATCGGTTTCCTGTTCCAGATTGTGTTAGAGCAATTTTCAGATGGGATCGAACACGGTCATATCCATACTCACATCCACCCCGAAAATAAAGTTGTTTTCCCTGTGGGGATTATGGTGAGCCTTTGTCTTCACGGCTTTTTAGAAGGCATGCCCCTGGCCGAAGGTCAGCAGGATCAATTGGTATTCGGGATAGCTTTGCACCACATCCCTGCCGCGTTTGCGTTGGGTAGCGTACTTTTAGCCGGTAACGTTAAAAAAGGTGGCACTGTATTTTTCCTCTTCCTGTTTGCCATTATGGCACCGGCCGGTTACTTTTTCAGTAATGCGTTAAGCAATGGCGGCGTAGGTAACCTGCAACAATATTTTAACCGCATAATGGGTGTAGTGATTGGGATCTTCCTGCATATTTCAACCACTATCCTGTTCGAATCAAGCGCTGATCATAAATTTAACCTGCGCAAAATGGTAGCGGTGCTGTTAGGTGTTGGGATTGCGTTGGGAATGTTTCTTTCAGAACTTTAGAGAAATTCGAAAGGCGAAACGCCAATTGCGAATAAGAAAACTTAAAAGAGAAAAACTTTTACATTCTGGATTTCGTGAGTAGAACTCACTCTGTAGAAAAGTTGTAAATATCCCCATAATCTCCTTTACACTTCCGGAAGAGTTCTTTAGGTATTCCATTTTTGAAATCTATACGAGTAGTTAGCTGTGGATCGCAGTCGCTTCCTTTATAATTGACAAAAATTAATTTATTGTTTTGAATGCGATCAGGAATATCGTTGCGCGTGGTCAAATAATAATTTCCAAGATATCTATTATTATCTGAGTAGATTAATATGCGATTGGTCGCTCTTCCGGATTGGCCCCAAATCCAAACCGAAGTCATTATTTTGAATCGCTCTCCTTTTTGGGTTTGTATAATTTCAAGGTATCGCAAATAGGTTTGTGTATCTCCTTCTGTATTAAATTTATATTCTTTACCGATGTTGTTGGATTGCAATACTTTTTGGCGGATATCCGAAGATTTACCGGTTTGAGTAACACTATATTGAGCGACGAATAATAATGCTACGAGTAAAAGGAGCTTTTTCATTTCGCATTTCAAACTTCGAATTTCGCACTTAAAATTATCCTCTCATTTTATCCAACAAATCGCTCAACTGCGCGGCTTCCTGTTCGGTGAGGTTATCTTTTAGCAGATCTTTGGCTTTGAAGTCTATATCCATTTTGGCCAAAATGTCAAGCCCGGCTTCGTTTATGCGGACATCTACGGCACGGCGGTCGGCTTTGTTGGTGCAGCGAGATACCATGCCTTTTTGAATCAGGCGGTCGACAATGCGGGATGCATCGGACATTTTGTCTACCATGCGCTCTTTTAACAGGTTCACTGTAGCCGGGTTAGGATATTGTCCGCGCAAAATGCGCAGGATATTAAATTGCTGTACGGTGAGGTTATATTTTTCGAACTGCGCGCGCGAAAGATTCGACATCCAGCTATGAGTATAACTTAAATTGATGGTCAATTTATGGTAGTTATCCTCAAAATTGGTGGTTTGGATTTCGTCGTCAATTTTCATAGCGCGTTTATTTACACGGGGTAAACGTTATTTGTTTTCGTTTTGTTCGTTATTGAGCTCTTTGCCGTATCCCCAGGGACAGTGCAAACATTTATTTTTACAGCAATATCCACGTTTTAAATGGTATTCGCGTGTAAAAACAAAATTACCATCTTCGTTGATATAATAATCGATATTTTCCTGCAACATCAGGCTAACATTTTTACAAAAATAGTATTACTAAAGTGTGCCGCCAAATGCCGTCCGTCGCCGTGCAACGTCCAAATCTGTTTGGGCTCGGTATATTCAATTACTTTTAAAATATCGTTCCAATCAGCATGGTCTGATATCATCAGCGTATCCTGTTCGTTCACCTGCAGGTTTTTCCAGCCCGATGCAAACAATCGCTTTACCCCTGTTGCCTTAAAATAACTATCAAATGTAAACGGCAGTACGATATAAACAAATTCATCCTGCACCTTCATCGCCTTACGGTTGTAAATCTCGTATCGTCCCAGGGCGAAACCATTTTTCTCGTAAACCTGGTTCAGCGGCATTATTTTATGGTGCACTAAGATCTTTTTCCGCGGCACCAGGTCGGTCATCATCCTAATCAACCGCTGACTTTTACCCAAACCGTAAGCCCCCAGCAGGATATTGGTTTTGATATCGGCCAGTTTCAAAATCTCCGCTTCCGGATCAGGGTGGCTGGTTTCCGGGTTAGCAAAAGTACTTTCGGTGATCAGCACATCGGCTTTCACAAACTGATAAGGTGCGCAGGTAGCATCGGGCTGTAGTTTATAATCGCCGGTGTACAGATAGCGGATATTTTCATACTCCATCAGCACCTGTGCTGAACCTAAAATATGCCCTGCAGATACAAAGGTAATTTTAACCTTACCTACCGTAAACGGCTCATTATATCCGGTTAAATAAAATGCTTTTCCCGCGTTTTTACCGTAGCGGATTTGCATCAGTTGTTGGGTGCCTGATGTGCAGTAAACGTTAGTGTTGCCGCTTACAGCATGGTCGCCATGAGCATGGGAGATGACTGCGTTGGCTACCGGTTGCTGCGGATCGAGATAGAAATCCCCGTAAGGGCAATATAAGCCCGTTTGGTTGAAGTAAATAAAGTCGTCGAGGATCACTTTGCTAATAATAGATATTGTTGATGCAGGGCCAGCGCCTGCGGTATCACGAGTTGCGTATCGTCGTTAACAATCAGATCATTGGCCAGCGTTATTTTCTTTTCCTCGCTAAATTGCTTGGCGTTGCGGGCTTCGGCTTCGGCGCGGGTAATATGGTCGCGGTTAAGGATGCGCTTCAATCGCAACTCCAACGGTGCAGAAACCATCAGCGAGCGGTCGCACATTTTGTACGAATCACACTCAAACAGCAAAGCGGCTTCTTTCAGAATATAAGGAACATCCGGATTTTGCTGAGCCAGCCAGGTATCAAAAGCACGGAAAGTAGCCGGATGCACCAACGCGTTCAGCTTAACCAGCTCTGCATCGTTATTAAAAACGATACCGGCAATGTGTTTGCGGTTAAGCGAGCCATCATTAAAATAAGATTCGTTGCCGAAAGCTTCTTTAATTCCGGCAATCAGCTCAGCATCTTGCACCATTACATTTTTGGCGGCATCGTCCGCGTAAAAAACTGGTACTCCAAGTAAGGCAAAGATTTTGCTTACCGTGGTTTTGCCGCTGCCGATGTTGCCTGTTATGCCTACTTTAAACATCACTTCTTCACAATAAAATCAATACTCTTTGGCTCAATATTCACAATTTTGCAGAACGATGGGATGCGGGGCAACTGTACCGGCAAAGTAGTATAACCCTTGCTGCGCCATAGGTCCAGATCGGCCACAGCATCAAAAAAATCTTCGTCGGTTTCAGCGTATTTGTTCAGGGATACTGTAAAGGTCACTTTCACCTTTTGCGGGAAGATCTTTACGTTATCAAAATTATGATTGATCAGCTTAATAGGAATTTCCAGCGTTTTCTCGGTAAACTCATCAACCGGGATTCTTACTTCCACCTGTTTGGGCACAATTACCAAACTGCCATCATTAACCGGGCGCAAATTTAGCCGACCACTGTAATCCTCGTTAATATCCTTCAGCCTTAACGAATCAGTTGGCCATTCTTCTAAATTCTGAATCCGGTTAATTGGTCCGCTCACGGTAACGTAATGGGGCCTGATCTGTACCCTGCCTGATTGTGCGTAACCCTGTTCGTAGCTGATCCGGTTCAGCACGGTTACCGGCACTCGCTTAATCATCCGGTTGGTGAAATCAAAATACAGCGTATCTGGGTTAATGCTTACTACGTAGTTAATGGTATCGTGCAGGGCGTTAATCTGCGGCAACTGATTATTTAAAACCACAAAACTTTTATTTTCTAACGTATGCAGGTCGATATCGAGCGCTTTATCGGCGCTTTGCATTTTCGATATCAGCATTTGCCAGCCAGTACCCATCATGGTTACATCTACGGTATCCGACTGCAGCGAATGGAAGGCCCGTTTTTGCGGCAGGTTTTTAAAATTGACGGCTTGCTTAACCGTATATTTATAAGTCCCCGATAGCGTGACCAGCACCCATATCACAAAAGCGATAATCAGGCATGTAAAAAATGCCGATAGTCGCCTGCGCTCGATAGCCGATAGTTTAATGATGGCCATGGGTCTCTATTGTTATAAAATTCATCTCGGTGAAAAAATCAACCGCCGTTCTTTTTCTTGATAAAAAGAACCAAAAATCAAGGCAGCAAAATGCTTCCTTTGCCGCACATGCCCTTGCCCTGCAAATCATGCAGAACCACAGGGCGGTACTTTCGAGCCCTGCTTCGCACCCACGTGCCCCGCTTCAGCTCGAAGCTAATGCCCTTCCCCTCCGCACAGGCTTTCACGTTCTGCCTGATTTAGCCGGAAGCGGTTTGCTGCCGAAGAAAAACACTGCGGATACAAAGGGCTTAAAATAAATATGTCATTGCAAGGTGCTTTTATCGGCACCCGGCAATGACGTACTAATTTAATATTTATTGCTGAATATTACGATTTTGCAACCGCCGGTGGTGCGTTCAGCGCTTTGGTTTCATCTAAAGAGATAGCCGCTTTACTGAATTTGATTTTAACGTTGTTATCAACTTCAATTAAAAAATAGGTATCGGTAACGGTAGCTACTTTACCGTGGATGCCCGCGGTGGTTACTACTTTATCGCCAATCTTTATCTCTTCAACTAATTTTTTCTGCTCTTTTTGCTTAGTAACCTGCGGGCGGATCATGAAAAAATAAAACACGATAATAATCAGTACCATTGGTACGATACTACCTAAACTGCCCAAACCGCCTGCGGCTTGTAATAAAACTGTTGCTATCATTTTGCTATTTAAAAATTAACTTATTTCTTTTCTAATACCTCGCCCACCAGGTGCACTACGGTTGCAGCGGGTACGGTGTTGGATGTAATGGTCACTTGCTTATCCTGCAAACCAGATTTGCCGGCACTATCAAAGGTTACTTTAATTACACCGCTTTCGCCCGGTTTAACCGGAGATTTTGGCCATTCGGGCGTGGTGCAGCCGCAAGTTGCCGTAGCGTTGGTAATTACCAAAGGGGTTTTACCTGTATTTACAAATTTAAACTCGTGTGTTACCTTATCGCCGGTTTTAATTTTACCAAAATCAAAAGCTTCGTTATCAAACTTCATTTTTGGCGCATCGGCAGGGTTAGCTGCGGCAGCTGTTGTAGCCGCTGTTGATGAGGTATTGCCCGTGCAGGCGCTCAATAAACTTAATGAAATTAAACCTACAAGTAATCTTTTCATATTATTCTTCAATTAAACCACGGCCAATTTTCTTGATCTTGTTTTCAGCCTTCAGTTCGGTTAAAATTTTGTCTAAGATACCGTTTATAAACGAATTACTTTTAGGCGTGCTGAATTCCTTGGCAATTTCCAGGTACTCGTTCAGGGTAACTTTTACCGGTACCGATGGGAAGTTGACAAACTCGGTAATGCCCATTTTCATTAACAGGGTATCCATCATGGCAATACGCTCAGGTTCCCAGTTAGTGGTTTTGGTGTTGATCAGTTCCTGGTATTGTTTATCAAAACGGATGCTTTTTTGGAACAGGTCTACTATAAACTCACGGTCTTCGGTCCAGTTGCCGGTAACCTCGGCCAGCTTGTTCAGATCAGGGACATCGTAAGCAAAGTTTTTAAACGTCTTGGCAATCAGTGCCTGCAATACGTCCTTATCAACCGGCCAGAAGATGAACTTATCTTCAAAAACCTGCTCGGCTAACGATGATTTAAGGATCACCTTTTTAAAGATGAATTTGATGATGTCTTTATCGGTAGCAATCGTATCGTCTTCTTTTTGCAGATACTCTTTATATTCATCAGAGTTTCTCAGGATAATGAAAAGCGAACGGGCCAGCTCAGGGTCAAAATCCCACGATATTTTGTACTTTTTTACCGCGGCAATATATTCCTTATTATGTTTTAAGGACATAATAAACTTGTTTTCCAGTATTTTAAGGTTCGGCTTCAAGTCATCTGCCGTAGGCAAATGTTTGTTAGCACGTTCTTCAGCATCGTTAGCGGCATAGTCAATCACTTCGGCAATTAGCGATAGCATCCAGATATACATCTCATACACCTTGTCAATGCTTTGCAATAGCTGTTTTTCGTTGTTTTTGATTTCTTTTTCATCCGACTGATGATACGCGTACAGCGCTTGCAATACTTTTACCCTGAGGTGTCTTCTGTTTAGCATGGTAAGAACGATTTTTAAGGGATCAATTCCCCTATATAATTAATTTATTAGTATGATGTTTTAATTTTTTTGATATCGGCTATCCTTTTCTCCGCTATCTTATTGGCAGCTTCTATCGTTGATATATTTTCAGTTTTAGATAGTTTTAAAATACTGCGCGTAGCATCGTAAATATTCTCAGTCAACTGCAACGATCGTTTACGATTAAAGCCCATTAGTTCGCTGTAACAATTAATCAGGCCACCGGCATTAATAACGTAATCAGGCGCTAATATTATGCCTTTATCCAGCAACATGCGGCCATGTGTTGCCTCATCCTCTAACTGATTGTTAGCCGAGCCGGCAATAATGGTGCACTTCATTTTTTTAATGGTGTTAGCATTAATGGTGCCGCCCATGGCACATGGCGCGTAAATGTCTGTATGGATATCGAATATATTATTGTTTGATACCGGTTCGGCACCGTATTTTTTTGATACCTGGCGTACACGCTCCTCGTTAATATCGCTTACGTAAACTTTTACGTTTTCGTCGCGCAGCAGGCGGACTAAAATTTCGCCGACGTGGCCAACACCCTGCACTAAAACCGAACGACCCGCCAGCGTATCGGTATTAAACTGTTCGCGCACGCAGGCTTTCATGCCCATCAGCACGCCACGGGCCGTAATTGGCGAAGGATCGCCGCTGCCGCCCATGGTTTCGGGGTAACCGGTAACGTATTGGGTTTCCATGCGGATGTACTCCATATCGCGCGGATTGGTACCCATGTCTTCGCCGGCTATAAACTCGCCGTTCAGGTTCTTTACAAAACGACCAAACCGGCGCATTAAGGCCTCGCTTTTATCTTTACTTGGGTCGCCGATGATTACTGCTGTACCGCCGCCAACATTTAAGCCGGATACGGAAGCCTTGTAAGTCATGGCTTTTGAAAGGCGCATTACATCCGAAAGGGCATCAGCTTCGCTTTTATAGTTCCACATGCGCACACCGCCTAAGGCAGGGCCCAATGTAGTATCATGAATAGCGATGATGGCTTTAAGCCCGGTTTCGGGATCGTTACAAAACACTATCTTTTGATGGCCATACTCAGCAAGCTGGCTAAAGATGGATGAGTTATTTGTGTCAGGTACGGGCATTCAGCGTCGGCAGTAAATTCGGCACAAAAGTAGGCGTTTTTTTGGTGCTGACAAATTTAATAGTGAACAGTGAGTTGTGAATAGTGAGTTTAAGGCAATTAGTGGTGCTAAAAAGTGGCGGTAGACAGCACTGACTGGGGGCGGTAAGCGCTATTTACCATCCGCTAACTCACAATTCACCACTCACTACTCTCTAATTAATATTCCAAATATTTCCTGAATTTCAACTGCACGGTATCCCCTTCTGCGTACTTATCAGCAAAAGCATTCAGAATGCGGAGCGTGATTCCGGCCTGTTCCAATACCAGTTCTTCGTAAAAACCTTTAAATAAGATTTGTTTAACCGTCCAGTTGTGTTCGGTAAAGCTGCTGGTTGGCGCGGCCCATTCAGGGTAGACCACTACGTGATCTTTTTCGATGGCCAGTCCGCAGGTATTGGCTTCTTCTTTGGTTAGCACGTTGCAGTTGGTCAGCAACCTTGCGGTGTACAAATTTTGAGGATCGTTATATAACGTCTTCGGATGACCTTGTTCTAATATCTCGCCGTCTTTCAATACAATCAGCTCATCGGCCATAGACAGTACCTCGGCAGGGTCATGCGATACCATTACAACCGTCAGTCCCGTTTCCCTCACCACTTTACGGATATCCTGCTGCAATCCTTCACGGAACGAAGTATCTACCTGGTTAAAAGGCTCATCTAACAATAACACCTGCGGTTGGGTTACCAAAGCACGGGCAATAGCCACCCGCTGACGTTCGCCACCACTTAGGTCGGCTACGCGTTTAGTAGCTATACGCTTCATGTTTAATTGTTGAAGCACGGCTTCGGTTTTACTGTGCTTAGCTTCGATATCGGTATTGGGTAGCAGTACAGATATGTTATCGTAAACCTTGGCAAACAGGTTCATATCGTCGGTATCCTGCGTTACCATTTTCATAGCCTCGTGACCGGGGATTAGCTTTTCGATCGGGCCCCAAACACGGTCGCCTTTAAAGTAGGCGGCACCGCTATCGGGTGTAATCAAACCAAAAAGCATGTGCAGCAAAGTAGTTTTGCCGCTGCCGCTGGCACCGATAATGGCGGTTATTTTACCTTCGGCGATATCCAGATCGGTTGGTTTTAAACCAGCAGGAACCACGCCGGGATATATTTTAGTAAGGGCTTTAGCCTGAAGAAAGGATGTGTTCGTCATTCGGGGCAAATATAGGGATTAGTCATTAGTCATTAGTCATTAGTCATTAGTCATTAGTCATTAGTCATTAGTGGCAATTCCAATCCTAAATAATTGTTTTAACAAAAAGCGCCTGATCATTTTATGATCAGGCGCTTTCCATTTTGCACTAATGACTAATGACCAGTGACTAATGACTAATGACCAGTGACTAATGACTTTTCTTAGAATCCTACCGTAAAACCGAAGTTGAAGTTCTTCAAACCTTTTTGGGCTTCGGTATCAAACATATCGTTCATGTAATATTTAGCGAAGATACCGAAACCGCCGTGGCCTACGCGGGCTACTGCACCGTAACGGAACCGGGTAAAGTGATATGGGTAATTCATTTTTTGTTTGCCATACTCATCGCTGATCTGTTTCATTCTACCGGTTAGCAATACGCCAAACTCCGGACCGAATACGTAGTGCCATGCATCGCCGCCTGCATCATCTTTGCTGCGGAAATCAAACATCACCGGGATACGCAGATAAGCTGATGAGAAACGGTTTTTGCTGTAATCAACTGCATCCTGGGTGTATTTTAAAGCGCTCATGTCAGGATCGCGTTTAATGGTGATATCTTCACGCAAACGAATCAGTTCCCAATCGAAACCACCGGCCATATACATTTTAAAGCTGCTGTTGAAGCGGTAACCGGCCTGGAACACATCGAAACCTACGTTGCTGGTTTTCCATGAGCGGTATCTTAAAAACTCGTTAGTTGGCGACAGGCGGGTGCTTCCGTTATCTATCAGCGTAGCTAAACCTAAATCGAAACGAGAGAAAGTTAAGCCCCATTTAAAGCCGGGCGCCGATGATTTACGTTTGCTGGTGCTATCGCTTTTATTTTTGAAATTGAATTTAAAGCTGTAATCAGAGTTTTTGGTAATTGTAGTATCGGTAACTGTTTTCACCGAATCAATTGCCTTACCATCCACCATTTTATAGGTCATTTTGGTAGTCCGGATGGTCTCAGTAGTTTTTTTACCAGCCTGATTATAATTTGCTGTTTTAGAAGATGTTGTTTTTACAACCTTAGTGGTTTTAACGGTATCAGTTTTGCTTTGTGCGAACACACCGGTGGCTGCCGCGCCAAGTAGGGCGGTAAAAATTAAGCGTTTCATATAGTTTATGATTTTATATTAGATTGAATTATTTGTTGTTCTTTTTGATGGATACGATACCCAGGTTAATGCCGGTGATGGTGTCGCCATCCTCGTTATTGGTAAACTCAATGATCTTGTCTTCGCGTTTATCAACCAAACCCACGGCAGCATTAATTAAACCGCCAAGGCCACGTATTTTATGTTTTTTAACCGGTACCGCTGCAATTGCATCAGCCTCTTTAACCACAGTTACCGGTGCCGTATTTAGTTTAATATCCGGCACCACTGCGTTTGTATTAGTTACTGCAGCAATCGTACTAACCGTAGGTGCCTGAGCAGTAGCAGCGATAATTTGCTGTGGCGGGGTATTTACCACAACCGGATCTGTAACTGCCGGCGTATTAACAACCTGCGATGGAGTAACCGCAACCTGAGCCGGCGTATTTATCGGGTTTTTATTAACCGCCTTATGGTGTTGAAGAGCTGCGTAACTTGGTGTTGGCTGCGTATTTACCAACGCTTTGCCTTGTACTACCGGAGTAGTGTTCACAGGGTGCGCAGGGTTTGTAGTTTGCTGCACGTTATCTGCTTTGCTGCTTACCACCGGTTTAACTATGCCTGCCATTTGTTTATTAGGTTTATCGCCTGTTGCGATATCTTGATGTTTAGGCCAAAAGTAGGCGCCTGCTGTAATTACTACGGCCACGCTGGCAGCAATCCTTAGCATTGGGATCATACTTTTACGTTGCGGGGCACCACCCAATTCGTCGCTGATGTTTGCCCATACTATTGGCGATGGTTCAACTTCGTAGTTATCCAGCTTCGAGCGGAATAACTGGTCCATATCTTTATCTTGCATATTCATAGCGGTTGCCCTCCATTTTTTCTACTTGTTCTTTTAATATACTGCGCGCTCTCGATAGTTGCGATTTCGACGCGCCCTCTGTTATCCCGGCTATCTCGGCAATCTCCTTGTGCGAGTAACCTTCCAGTGCGTAAAGGTTAAACACCATCCGGTATCCCGGCGATAGCTGCTGTATCAGTGCCATCAGGTCCTTAGCGTCTAAATTTGCTGCCGCTATAGGATTGACTGATTGCTCGTAACCCGATTCTTCTATATCAACCACCTGCATCATCTTATGGTGCTTGCGGTAGTATTCTATCGAGCTGTGGACCATGATCCTCCGGATCCATCCCTCAAACGATCCATCTCCCCGGTAGTCATCCATCTTTTTAAACACCTTGATAAAACCGTTCTGAAGCATATCTTCAGCCTCCATCCTATCTACGGCGTAGCGCATGCACACCGCCAGCATTTTACCGGCAAACTGCTTGTATAGCAATTCCTGTGCTTTCCGCTCGCCCGCTTTGCAGCGTTTAATCAGCTCTTCTGTAGTGATATGTTTTGGTTGTAAAAACATCATTTGTAGGTAAGATGGCCGAACTGCCGAAATGGTTGCATGGGATATTAAATAATTTTTAATTAAATTTGATGTATGGGAGTTATAACACTAAATGTACCTGATTCAGCAAATATAAATGATAGAGAGGCTACTATCTTTATGGCGGCTATGTTGTATGAAAAAGGTAAGTTGACCTTAGGCCAGGCTGCGAAGGCCGCCGGTTTTGGTAAAGTGGCTTTCATGGAAATATTGGGAGATTACGGTGTTTCAATATTTAACTATCCCGCTGAAGAAATATCAAGAGATATTGCTAATGCATAATATTATCATAGCAGACACCTCCTGCTTCGTTATCCTTACTAAAATAAATCAACTACATCTGTTAAAAGACCTTTACGGTACTATTTATACCACGAGCAATATTGCTGCCGAATTTAATGAACCCTTGCCTGATTGGGTTATTGTATCTACAGTTGCCGACCAGCAAAGAAAAGTTCATTTTGAGCAACAGGTTGATGAGGGAGAAGCAAGCGCAATTGCGTTAGCTCTTGAATTATCTAACCCAACAATCATACTTGATGATTTAAAAGCAAGAAAATTTGCTGAAAGTTTAGGGCTATCTATAACTGGTACATTAGGAATTATTGCTAAAGCGAAAATTGAGGGAATTATCCCATCTATAATTCCTTTGATAGAAAAAATCAAATCAACCAATTTCAGATTATCATCTACAGTAATAAAAATCGCCCTTAAAGATGCTGGTGAAGAATTATGAAGAATTTCTACTTATCCATTATACTAATAGTTGCTTTCGCAACCACGTTCGCCCAAACCAAACCCCGCAACACCTACCTGCTTAAACCCGATCGCGTTTTCGACGGTACACAAATGCACAATAACTGGTGGGTGGTGGTAAGTGGCAATCATATTATCGCCGTTGGCGAGGCTGCAAGCATTCAGGCACCCGCAGATGCAATTACCATCGACTTAAAAGGCACTACCCTGATGCCGGGCATGATAGAAGGCCACTCACACCTATACCTGCATCCGTATAACGAAACCGTTTGGAATGACCAGGTTTTACTGGAAAGCCGCGCCGAGCGTACGGCAAGAGCGGTTAACCATGCCAAGGCAACTTTACTGGCCGGTTTCACCTCGGAACGCGATTTGGGTACCGAAGGCGCTATGTACGATGATGTAGGCTTGAAAGAAGCCATACAGAAAGGAATTATTATTGGCCCAAGGTTACAGGTTGCTACCCGCGCCATTGTAGCTACGGGCAGCTACGGCCCAAAAGGATTTAATGATCAAACCCAGGAAGGTATCCCCAAAGGGGCCGAAGAAGCTGATGGTGTAGATGGCCTGACTAAAGCCGTCCGTTCGCAAATTGGCGCCGGAGCCGATGTGATTAAACTTTACGCCGATTACCGCTGGGGCTTAAATAATACCGCCGCAGCGACCTTCACGGAAGATGAGTTGAAACTGGCCGTACAAGTGGCAGGCAGTGCCGGTCGGTTTGTGGTAGTGCATTCGGGAACGGAAGAGGGCATGCGCCGATCTATTGCTGCCGGTGTACGCAGTATTGAACACGGCGATGGCGGTAACCCGGAGATCTTTAAACTGATGAAGGAAAAAGATATCGCCCTTTGCCCTACCCTTGCAGCTACAGAAGCCACCGCCAGTTACAAAGGCTGGAAAAAAGGTACAGATCCCGAAACCGACGCTATTAAAAACAAACACCGCATGTTTACCGACGCCTTAAAATCGGGCATAAAAATTTGTATGGGTGGCGATGTAGGCGTATTTGCCCATGGCGATAATAGCCGCGAGATGATCCTGATGGCCGAATATGGCATGAAACCTATAGATGTGCTCCGCTCGGCGACATCGGTAAACGCGCAGGTTTTTGGCATGAAAAATTTAGGTGAAGTAAAGCAAGACTTTCTGGCCGATTTGATTGCCGTTGAAGGTAACCCTGCCGAAGATATTAAAGCCGTAAAAACGGTGAAGTGGGTAATGAAGGATGGGGTGATTTACAAATGATTTTGGAATTCGAATTTTCGATTTCGGATTTATCATTCACTACGTCATTGCGAGGTACGAAGCAATCTCTAAGTTATATAGAGACTTTTTGAAATTCACCTTCAAGTGTAGAGATTATTAATAGATTGATTGTTTTTTGCGGTATTAATGAGCTCCCGTTGGTCGGTTGTCTTCGTACCTCGCAATGACGGGATGGGAAAATCGTACAACCAAATAAATTAAGAAACACGATGCTAAAAATCGACCAAAACTCCTTTCATACTCTCAACACCGAACGCCTAACGCTACGTCAGTTATCGGCAGATGATCTTGATGAGCTATTCGCTCTCCGGTCTAACGAACAGGTTAACCGGTATCTCGGTCGCCCGGCGGCTACAATCGAAAGTACGATTGCTTTTATTGAAAAGATCAATCAAATAACAACCGAAGGACAAGGCTTCTATTGGGCAATTACTTTAAAGGATGATCCTAAACTGATCGGGACCATTTGCTACTACAATTTGAATCATGAAAAGGATTCCGCCGAAATTGGGTATGAATTATTACCCGATTACCATGGAAAAGGTTTGATGGATGAAGCGATAAAGGAAGTTCTACGTTCCGGATTTACCGATATCGGCTTAAAGCTAATTATTGCTACGCCACATCCGGATAACGAATCATCCATTAAACTTTTAGAGAAAAATGGTTTTGAGGAAGATCAGACGTTTGAATATATGAGTGAGGAAGAGGCGGATGGGTTGGCGGCGTATGTGCTAAAGAAAGATTAATAGCAATACTATTTCTTCTCCCTAATCCGCTTGTAAAGCTTTACTGCCAGCATCAGGATAATACTAAGCAGCACAATCCCCACTACACCAAAAATCCAGTTAACTGCATTTTTCAATACCGCTAAAAAGACAATAGCGAACAGGAAAATAGTGGCAACCTCGTTCCAGATGCGGAGTTGGGTGGATGTCCATTTGAAGATGCCGTTACGCATCTCCTTCATTTTATTCTGGCAGATATGCTGGTAAATACCCAAACCTACCACAAAGCAAAGTTTAACATGCAACCACGGTTGCTGTAGCCACGACGGAAATAAAATCAGCATAGTCACAGCCGAAGCTACCACTAAACAAACCGATGGTATGGTAATGATCCACCATAGTTTGCTTTCCATTATCTCAAATTGTTTGGATAGGATGGTGCGGTCGGGTTCGGGTTTGGTTTGCGCTTCGGTATGGTAAATAAACAGGCGCACCATATAAAACAGCCCCGCCATGTAGCAGACTACAAAAATGATATGTATGGCAAGTATGTATTGGTAGTACTGCATAAAGCCCCCCAGCCCCCTAAAGGGGGAGTTAAAAGTTGAGTGCCTCCTCCTACTCCCCCTTTAGGGGGCCGGGGGGCTTGCTTATTAATATCTAAACTCCTTAATCACATCAACCGCGTACTTCACATTATCAAACGGGATATCTGGCATAATACCATGACCCAGGTTGAAGATGAAACCTTCGGTACCGCGCATGCGCTCGAACAGGCGGTGAATGCGTTCTTTAATTACCGGTTTATCGGCGTATAAAATATGCGGATCAAGGTTACCTTGTACGGCGATGCCTTGCGGTAAGCGTTGTTTAATATCTAACAGATCAACGTTCCAGTCGATAGAGATGACATCCGGTTTGGCTTCGGCCATCAGCGGTGCAAAAACCGAACTACCTTTGCAGAAAGAGATCACCGGGATATCCTTACGGTTCAGTTTGCTGATGATCTCGACAATGTAACGGTGCGAAAATTCTTTATAATCATCCCAGGCTAAAGCTTGCGCCCAGCTATCAAAGATCTGTACTGCGTTCACTCCGGCTGCAATTTGCAGGTTCAGGTAATCGGCAGTAACGGTAGCTATTTTCGATAATAACTGGTGGGCCAGTTCGGGGTGGTTATGGATCAATAATTTGGTCAGCTTAAAATCTTTCGATGATCCGCCTTCAACCAAATAGCTCATTACGGTAAACGGTGCACCTGCAAAACCAATCAACGGGATGCGACCATTCAGGCGTTGTTGGATTACTTTAATAGCGTCTGCTACGTATTGCAGCTTATCTACAACATCGGTACGTAAAGCGTCAACATCGGCCTGGTTGCGTACCGGGTTGGCAAACTTAGGGCCAACACCTTGGGTAAAGCTTAAATCGCCGCCCATCGCTTCGCCGGTAACAAGGATATCTGAGAATAAAATCGCCGCGTCGATATCTAAAAGATCAACCGGTAGCATGGTTACATCGGCAGCAATTTCGGGGGTTTTGCACATTTCCAAAAACGAGTATTTGTTTTTGATTTCCCAATACTCGGGCATAAACCTGCCGGCCTGGCGCATCATCCACACGGGTGGGCGTTCTGTTGATTTTGAAAATGCGGCGTCTAAGAATAAATTATTGTTCATGTTTTTAGATTCGAGTATCAAGTATCGAGTATCAAGATACCTCTGACATTACGATCTTGGTACTTGCTACTTGGTACTTGATTCTTTTTTAAGTACTTCTTCAATCTGCGAAATTACACTTTTCATTTTAGCCGTCACCTGCGATTCTTTTTCTTTTGCCATCTGCAGGTAAATTGTTGCTTTCTCGTACCGGCCGTTACGGATGCTGATGTTGGCTACGTGTACAAGCGCGGCCACGTGATCGTTCACCGTACGCAGGGGATATTTGGTGGCCAGCTCATAGTGTTGTTCGGCTGCTTCAAAATCATGTTTCTGCATGCTGATGCCGCCCATTAAAAACTCGTAAAAACCACGTCGTTTTTTGCTAAGCCAATTGGGCTTGCTAATCTGCAACAGCAGATTCTCGGCCCGGGTATAATCTTTTTTGTGGAAGTATTTGGCGGCCAAAATAATGGGGCCCTCGGTAAAGTAGCCCCATATTAATAATACAATAAAAAGGCCGACTACCGCGGCCAATTCATAAGTATGCTGGTATATAAAAAATACCAGCATCGCTAAAAATATTGTAGTAACTAAGATCCGTGCTTTGTTAGTAAACATTAATGCTGATTATCGGTGAACTTATAACCTACCCCACGGATAGAGTGAAAATAGATTGGGTTTTTAGGATCAGGTTCAAAGTACTTACGGAAGGTAAGGATAAAGTTATCGATAGTACGGGTTGACGGGTACACATCGTAATTCCAAACTGTTTCCAGGATCTGCTCGCGTGATACGGCATCATTACGGCGCTCAATCAACAACTTCAGCAGCATAGTTTCTTTTTTGGTCAGTGGGGTGATCGAGTCATCCTCGTTTACCAACTCAAACGAGTTAAAGTGGATGGTCTTATCGCCAATTTTATAGCTGTTAAATTCTTTCAAATCGTCGCCTTTCAGACTGCGTTTTACCAGGTTGTTTACGCGTAGAATCAGCTCTTCCAGGTTGAAAGGTTTAGTCAGATAATCATCTGCACCTTTTTTCAGACCTGAAATTTTATCCTCGTTGGTATTTTTGGCAGTCAGGAACATAATAGGCACCTCGGTATTTTCCAGGCGAATGGTTTCAGCAACCACAAAGCCATCTACCTCAGGCATCATTACGTCCAGAATCACCAGGTTAAAGCGTTCTTCTTTAAATATTTGCAGGGCTTTTTTGCCGTTTGTAGCGGTTGATACTTTATAACCTTCCAGTTCAAGGTTCAGTTTAATGGCTTCTAAAAGGTGTTCCTCGTCTTCGGCCAGCAGTATTCTTTTTTTGTTAGGCATGATATTTTAGATTAATGATTGAATAACCCGAACTCACTAAAGATTCGAATTTACATTAATTTATCAAATGATATTCCGAAAACGTAAACAAGAGTTTTAATTACAACCGCATGATAATTGTCTGCGCAATGCTATCTTTTTATGACAATTTGACATTTGAAGCTTTACGAATTCAATTTATCTACACTAATTTCACGAAATCTGACGAATTTACACTAACACATATATGAATTCGTGAAATTCGCCTAATTAATAAAATTCGTACTTATTCAATTAGTGCTATTTAAAATACCACCTCAAACACGCTTCCCGCGGGGCGGTTATCACGCACATTAATACTGGCCGAATGCTTATCTAAAACAGTTTTAACGATATATAAACCCAGGCCTGTGCCTTTTGTATTGCGGGTATCCTCGCTGCCTACGCGATAAAAACGATCGAAGATGCGGCCCTTCTCATTATCAGCAATCCCGATGCCCTTATCGGCCACCTGTAAAAATACCTGATCATCTTTGCGGAACAGCTTCACGCCTACTTCATCGCAGGGTTTTGAATACTTAATAGCATTTTCAATCAGGTTGGTCACTACCGAGGTTAGTGCAAATTTATCGCCTGTAATTTCAATCTTAGGTTCAATCTCCGCGTTAATCAATTGCGAATTAAAATCGCATTTATTGATCTGCAAACGATTCACCACACTGTCAACCAAAGCCGACAGACTAAAATTTTCTTTAGGGAAAGTATAAGATGAGTTTTCTATTTTCGAAGCCAGCAGCATATTCTCCACAAAATCATCCAGGCGCTCTACATCTAAAAGCGATTTCTCGATAAAGCTTTTTACCTGTTCGCGGGTCAGGTCGCGCTTGGCAATGGTTTGCAGGTAAAGTTTGATGGATGCTAAAGGCGATTTCAACTCGTGTGTTACCGAAAGCAGGAAATTCCGTTTCTGCTCGTGCAGTCGGCGTTCTTTGTTAACCGATTTATGCAAACTCCAGGCACCGAGGGCAAATACCAGTATAAACATAGATCCTTCGCCCAGCACCATACCTATGCGCGTGGGTTGCAGGATCACCAAACGGTAGCCCCACCAAAACAATTGCGCCAGCGCATAAATAATGGTGGCGTAAAATATGATAAACGGACGTTTCATTTCAGTTTGCAGTTTTAAGTTTGCGGTTAGCAGTAAAAACTAACGGTTTATTGGTTAAAAACAATATCCAGACTATCAAATATAGCTAATTTTGCTTTCTCCATATCATCGGCAGTGTGTACGGCCGAAACAAAACCAACCTCGTAACCCGACGGACCTAAGTACACGCCACGGTTCAGCAATTCGCGGTGGAAGATTTTGAAATGCGACATGCTGCCCGCATCAATTTCATCAGCCCGGCGAATATGCTCCTGCCCGGTAAACGCGAACCAAAAGATGGAACCAATCTGGTAGATCTTAAATTCATAACCTTTATCGGCCACGTATTGCTGTATGGCGGAAACAAAGGCAGTTGTTTTAGTTTCCAGCTCCTGGTAAAAGCCCGGCTTAACTAATTCAGTTAGCTGTGCAATACCGGCACCCATAGCAACCGGGTTGCCGGATAAGGTACCCGCCTGATAAACAGGGCCTTCCGGCGATACGTTGCTCATAATGGCAGCCGAAGCGCCGTAAGCACCAACCGGCATACCGCCCCCGATAATTTTACCGTAGGTGATAATATCGGGTTTGATATCGTATAAACCGGCGGCTCCTTCAAAGCCTACCCGGAAGCCGGAGATCACTTCGTCAAAGATCAGCATGGTGCCGTTTTCGGTACATTGTTCGCGCAGGTATTGCAGGAAATCATTCTCCTGTAATAGCAACCCATTATTAGCCGGGATAGGCTCGATAATTACCGCCGCTATCTGATCTTTAAAATCGGCGAAAGCTTCTTTCAGGGCTTCTTTATCATTCAGGGCAATCACAATGGTTTCATCTGCAAAAGCTTTTGGCACTCCTGCCGATGATGTTTCGCCAAAGGTAACCAGTCCCGAACCTGCTTTTACCAGCAGGGCATCAACGTGGCCGTGATAGCAACCTTCAAACTTTAAGATCTTATCTCGCTTGGTATAACCGCGCGCCAACCTGATAGCCGACATGACCGCTTCAGTACCTGAGCTTACAAAACGAATTTTTTCGATGAAGCGGTTGTTGGATAAGATCAGTTCGGCCAGTTCATTCTCTAAAGCCGTAGGCGCACCAAACGACATCCCGTTCTGCATCACCTCAATCACCTTCTCGCGCACAGCGGGGTGGTTATGCCCTAAAATCAGCGGGCCCCATGATCCGCAGAAATCGATAAACTCGTTACCGTCCGCATCCCAAATGTGGCTGCCGTTACCTTTCTCAATAAACAAAGGCGTACCATAAACCGACCTGAACGCCCGCACCGGCGAGTTTACCCCACCCGGGAAATAGGTTTTAGCCTTCTCGTACAGCGCTGCAGATTTTACTCTACTGATATCCTTAATTTGCATATTTTATATTTGCTTAAAGCTAAAAGCATAAGGCTTAAAGCTTTGTTGAGTAGAAAGCACAATGCTAAAAACTCTTTGTTTCTGTTTTCGGCTTTCAGCCTTAAGCATTTAGATATTTTTCCTGCTTTCCGCTTTTAGCCTTCGGCTTTCAGCTTCAAAGCCACTTATTCAACAACACCTCTTTAGCGTGATAGGTTAATATCGCGCTGGCGCCTGCCCGGCGAAGGCTCATCAATACCTCGGTGGTCGAGCGTTGCTCGTTTAACCAGCCGCGTTGGGCGGCTGCTTTCAGCATGGCGTATTCGCCGCTTACGTTGTAAGCTGCTATGGGCAGTTCAGTGTTATCTTTTAATAGTTTAATTACATCCAGGTATGGCAGTCCGGGTTTTACCATCAGGAAATCGGCACCTTCGGCTTCATCCAATTGGGCTTCAATCAGGGCTTCGCGCTGATTGGCCGGGTTCATCTGGTAACTTTTTTTATCGCCAAACTTAGGGGCCGAATTTAAAGCATCCCTAAACGGACCATAAAATGCACTGGCATACTTGGCACAGTACGACATAATGCTGACGCCGGTAAAACCCGCATCATCCAGCACAGTGCGGATATAGCCTACACGGCCATCCATCATATCGCTCGGCGCAATAATATCGGCACCCATTTGCGCATGCGCCAGGGCCATTTTGCCTAAAACTTCAAGGGTTGCATCGTTCAGGATCTCGCCGTTCTCTACAATCCCGTCGTGACCATCGCTACTGTACGGATCCATCGCTACGTCGGTAATCACACAAGCTTCCGGGAAGTTTTGTTTAACCTCGCGGATGGCCCGCAGGTAAAGGCTTTCTTCGCGATGGCTTTCGGTAGCTAATTTATCTTTCAGCGCTTCATCAATATTGGGGAACAAATCGAAAGACTTTAAACCCAAATTCATGCAGCTTTCTACTTCGCGCAGCAGGTTATCAATAGAGTAGCGGAAAATACCGGGCATAGATACCACCTCGGTTTTTTGATTATTCCCTTCAACAATAAACAGCGGGAAAATCAGGTTAGCCGCACTTACATGCGTTTCCTGCACCATCTGGCGTATTACCTCGCTTTTTCTGTTTCTTCTTGGTCGTTGTAGCATGAGCCCCCCGGCCCCCTAAAGGGGGAGTTTTTAACCTTCTACCCCACTAAAGGAGGAATAGAAGTTTGATTAATTATCTATATTTTGAAGCCCTCCAAGCTCCCCCTTTAGGGGGTTGGGGGGCTACAGCCCAAACACTGCTTCCGCCAGCCCTACTTCATCGGGCGAGAATGGCAGTGTGTATTTTATTCCTAATTCGGCCAGTTTATTGCCGGTTGATTTACCGATGGCCACCAGTCGTTGACTTGGGTCTAACAAGTTTGTGGTAAAGTAAGCCTCTACGTTTGATGGGCTGGTGAATACCAGTATCTCAGCGCCCGATGGTTCAACCTCATCCAGCAAAACGGTCTCGTAAACCGGCAGGTCGATGATCTTAGTTTCAGCCGACATATTTTTCTGAATACTCCGCATCGCACTTTCCGAACCGGGGAACAACACCGTATGGCCACCGGCCAGTGTATTAAACTCCTGCCCTACTATGTTGGTATCGCCACTATCGCCAACGTAATCGGCAAAGTGGCCCTGGCGGCGCAGCATATCTTCGCTACCGGTACCCATCACCCCAAACTTTACCTTTTTAGGGAATTGCGGGTGCAGGTTAAAAAAGTATTCCACCGCGTTTTTGCTGGTGAAGAATACCCAATCCACATTTTTCAGGATGTATGAATCGAATTTAGTGATCACCGGTACGGTGCGGATCAGCGAGCGGTCTTCTATCTCAATGCCGTGTTTCTCCAACGCCTTGCGGAAATAGCTTTGCTCCGACAGCTCGCGCGAGATAAATACATTGGTTGGGAACTTGCGATCCTTATCAAAAAACTTCACAATGCGACTTTCAACTCCGGTCAAATCATCCACTTGTATAAAAAGCCTGTCGGGAAATTCATCGCCCTCATCAGCTTTAGAAGTAAAGATCTGGTAAGCGCCATCGTGCTTGCGAACGTAACAGCCCAAAGGCATGTGGCAGCCACCGCCGAAGCTTTTAAGCACCTTACGTTCAACCGCTATACCTTCGGCAACATCAGGATGATTTAACGGTTGCAAGGCTTCAAAAAGCTCCGTATCGCTTTCGCGGATCTGGATAGCCATTACCCCTTGCGCAGGTGCAGGTATAAACTCGGTAGGTGTTAAATCCTCAACGTGGAACTCGCTTAAATCAATCCCCAAACGCTTAACGCCGGCTTTGGCAATCATAATAGCATCGTAAGCCTCATCGCGCAGTTTACCTATGCGGGTAGGCACATTGCCACGCAAATCGTCCACATCCAAATCGGGACGGACAGCTAACAACTGGGCCTTACGGCGATTAGATGAAGTACCCACCATACCGCCGTATTTTACAGAAAGTTTATGTTTAACCTCTACGCAGTCTTTCAAGATCAGCAACAGTTCAGAAGGGTCTTCCCTTTCTGAAACTGCCGCGATGATGAGTCCCGGAGGGTTTTCAGTCGGCAAGTCCTTGTGCGAGTGTACCGCCAGGTCAATTGTGCCTTCCATCAGTTCTTCTTCCAGTTCCTTGGTAAAAAAGCCTTTACCTTCCAGCTTATCCAGCCGCAGGTTCAGGATGCGGTCGCCCTGGGTTTTAATAATTTTCAGTTCGGCGGGGATGTTAATCTCTGCCAGTCTGTCCTTTACAAAATTAGCCTGCCATAAGGCCAATTCACTCCCGCGGGTTCCAATAATCAGTTTTCTATCCAAGGTGCTTTATGTTTGCAACCGCAAATTTAACTTTTTACCGGAATGTACGGAGGATTAATTGTGGATATGAGAGTGGAGTGACGGAGGGGGAGATGTAATCGCGATGCAATCGCTAAACCAGTCCGCACTCGTTACAAACGAGCGCGAGTAAAGCGCAAGATAGTCAAGTAGCTTGCGCTCGTTTATAACGAGTGCTTAATATGGTTTTACGTTTGTAACGTAAAACCCAACATCAATCAATGAAATATCCATCAAACCCTTTTCTCCGGCGTAGTTTGCTGCTGAACTATATAAATAATGTTCCGGCACAGTGACAATGCCCGCCCTGACCGGGTTTTCATGAATATAATTTAGCTTTTGTAAAAGTATTGCCGGATAGTCGCAGGCTATACCATGATAACCGTCTTGCCAAACTTTGTAATCCTGTATTCGGTTGTCATATTTAGCATTGAATTTAAACCGATGCATTAACCAATCGCGCCGACTTTCATTTTCGGTTTCTACCAATTTAATAATCTGCTTATTGATATGCTTTTTAAAGTCGCGAATAATGTCGGGCAGCGTAGCAGGCTTTTGGGCGGCAACCAATAAGTGTATATGATTAGTCATTAAACAATAGGCATACACTTCCAGTCCTTTTTGTTGCTGGCAATAAATTAATGAGTCGATGATCGGTTGTTTATACGCTGGTCGCGTGAAAACGTCTACCCAATCAACAATTGTGAAGGTGACAAAATGAATATCTTCGGGAGCGCGGACGCGATATTGATGAGACATTAACGGTTTGGTTTAAGCTAATGTATTAATAGAGCTGCAGAAATGCAAACGCGATGCAATCGCTTAACCATTTCGCACTCGTTAAAAACGAGCGCGAGTTTTATAAAAAATTACTGCTCCAGCAAAATCTCTTTAGCCATTACCATAGGTACGCTAATGTATTTTTTCTCCATGTAGTTCATCACCTTTTCAAGGATCAGGCGCGATTGCTCGTCCATGCCTTGTACCTCATCGGCAAATACGGAGTTGATGGCGGTGTTGCGGATCTCTTTGATCTTTTCTGGTACCTGGCGCATGGCCAGTTCTACGCGGCGTTGTTTTAGCTGGGGTAAAAAATCGCTGATGTTTTGGCTGATGATCTTTTCGGCATGGGCCAGTTCCTGGTAGCGTTCCTGGATGTTCTTTTTGGCAATCTCGTTCAACGAGTGCACTTCGATAAAGTTAACCGGGAATTGCTCTAATATTTCAGGGGCGGTATCGTTAGGGATAGCCAGATCTACAATGGTCTTTTTATCTGTTTCGCCTTGCAGCAGTTGGGTATAAATTTCGGTAGTGATAATAGGTTGGGTGGCCGATGTACAGGTAATAATCACATCGAAACCTTTATCATAACTCTTCAGTTCTTCTAAATCAAAAGCCTGACCGCCAAGATCTGCAGCCAGCTCCTGCGCTTTAGACAGGGTGCGGTTAAACACCGCGAAGTTTGAATATTTATGCTTTTGAAGATACTTTGAAATATTGCGGTTGGTTTCGCCTGCACCGATGATGATGACACGGGCATTGGTGCAAAGTTTCAGATCTTTCAGTTTACGGTAAGCTAATGATACTACCGAGATAGGGTTTTTAGAAATATTGGTAAAGGTATAAACCTCTTTAGCTGCTTTAACTGCGCAGCTCATTACCATACGCAGGTAATCGCCGGTTAGGCCTGCTTCACGGGCGGTTTCGTAAGCTTTACGTACCTGGGCTAAAATTTCTTTCTCACCAACTACCAAACTCTCTAAACTGCACGATGTACGTAACAGGTGGCTCAGGGCTTCCTGCTCTTCGTAAATACAGGCTGCATCAACAAAACCTTCGGTGCTGTGGCTGCAGATATCCAGTTTCATAGCCTGGATAAAGCTTTTGGCAAAATCCTTATCTACCTTTTGCTCGGTAGCCATTACAAAGGCAACCCTGTTACAGGTAGCCAGGTAAAAAATCTCCGGAATGTTAAATTGCTCCTTAACATAACTAAGTTTAGGTATCAGATTTTCCTGACAAATCACCAGCTTCCCCAGTTCCTTCAACTCGACTTGTTTGTGCGTAAAAGCTATTACCTTTAGATACTTCAAAGCAGTTTAAATTTTAACCGAACAAAAGTAACTTCACGCATTGGTTGCAATGTCAAAACTTTGTCAAACACGGTAATTTAGAATGTTTTTAAACTAACAAGCAATCAACTTGTTTACAGTCAATTACAATACAAAAACATCCAAAGTTTGACCATTTTCGTACATCGGTCAATGACTTTAGCCAAAAAGACAAGCTTAATTATACTAATTGTTGGATATGCCGTTGCAGGCATCAATCATTTTGTACACCCGGTGGGATACCTGCATATTATTCCAGCCTATATCCCCTATCCCAAATTAATGAATATTTTGGCAGGCCTATTCGAGGTGCTTTTTGCATTGATGCTGATCTTCCCTAAAACCCGAACCATAGCCGCCTGGGGTATTATCTTAATGCTGGCCGCATTTTTGCCTGTACATATCCAAATGATTATTGACGCGCCTATGATGTTGGGCAAACTCCACGTAACTAAAATAGGCGCCTGGATCAGGGTGCTGTTTCAGCCGGTGCTGATGCTTTGGGCTGGTTGGTACATCCCGACGATGACGAAGCGGTCAGTTTAGCTGTAACAATTTGCCAAACCCGTATCTAATAACAACATTTGGCCCTTACTATTTATTCCTTTACAGGGATAACCCCGAACAAAACACCATGCTATTAAAAGGATCGACAAAAAAAGAAGGAAAATATATTAACCCCGTCCCTACAGACGAAGTTGGCTTCGGGCAAATGTTTGGCATTTTAGGCGAATACTTTAGCAACAAAGCCGAAAATACGCCAAAAAAAACCTTAGGTCCTTTTAAAACCGACATCAGCATCTATCAAACACCACCGGCAAGCGGCTTACGCATTACCTTAGTGGGGCACTCCAGTTTACTGATAGAGATTGACGGTAAACGTATATTAACCGACCCTGTTTGGAGCCAGCGGGTATCGTTTTCGCAAAGTTTTGGACCAAAACGCTTCTTCGATCCGCCTATTGCCCTGGCTGATCTTCCGCCACTCGATGCCGTGATCGTATCACACGATCATTATGATCACCTGGACAAGGCTACGATACAGCATTTTTCGGGAACGCAGATTCCGTTTTTCTGCTCCTTGGGCGTGGGCAAATATCTGCAGCAATTTGGCATCCTGAGCAATTTTATCACCGAAATGGATTGGGGAGACAGCGTAATGGTGGGTACCGATTTGGTGATTACTACTACCCCATCGCGACACTTTTCGGGCCGGGGAATTGTGAACCGGAATACCACCTTATGGTCGTCTTTTGTAATTAAGGGCCATACGCATAATATCTTTTTCGGGGCCGATTCGGGCTGGTTTGAAGGGTTCCACGATATCGGCGAAACTTTTGGTCCGTTTGATTTAACCATGCTGGAGATTGGCGCCTACGGCAAATTCTGGCCCGATATCCACATGGGTCCGGACAACGCCAGCAATGCTCATTTAGCGCTGAAAGGTAAAATTATGATGCCCATTCACTGGGGCACCTTTAACCTGGCTCCACACGCATGGTACGAGCCGATTGAGCGTTTACTGAAGTACGGCGTAGAAAAAAAGATTGACTTATTTATACCTGCACCGGGTACTCCCACCGAAGTAAAAGCTGGGTTTAATTCAGAATGGTGGAAGCCGTTTTTGAGTTGATAGTGTGAGATACAATCGTTGAATCACATTAGGCACTCGTTTTAGACAGGCGCAAGCAGAAATACTTTATAAATTTAACCACAAAGAACACAAAGCTTTTATTACGTTATAAAAGCTTTGTGTCCTTTGTGGTTTTCTGGCCCCACGTAAGTCTCTGTGTTCTTTGTGGTTAATTCGCTCCTAAAACTTGTCGTAACCCGTCCGCTATAACGAATAATTCCCTCCTCTTACTTATCACAAACTTCGCAGCGGCTCATCACCCAGTGATTAATCGCTATTGCCCAATGGTTACAAAACATCTTTCAAGTGTTTATAGTTTGATTTAACGGTATCTATCACTTCGCCCATACGGCCGTTTAACATCAGTTTGGTCATGGATATGGCCATGCCTTTTACCTGTTCAAATTCAACTTTGGGTGGCATAGCTAAGGCGTTAGGGTCCGTCATGATATTCAGCAGCACCGGACCGTTATACGCCAATGCCTCGGTTAAGGCCTCTTTAACATCAGCAGGTTCACGTACGGTCATCCCCTTAATGCCCATTGCTTCGGCAATAGCTGCAAAATCAGGGTCTACCATATCGGTTTGCCAATCAGGTAAACCTGCAACTTCCATTTCCAGTTTCACCATCCCCAACGACCGGTTATTAAAAATCACCACTTTTACCGGCAATTTATACTGGGCGATGGTTGCCAGATCGCCCAGTAACATCGAGATGCCTCCATCCCCGCAAAGGGCAATTACCTGCCGGCCCGGGCAACATAAAGCCGCACCTATAGCCTGCGGCATAGCATTAGCCATCGACCCGTGATTGAACGATCCTAAAAACTCACGCTTACCCGTGGCGTTAATATAGCGCGATCCCCATACGCAGGACATTCCCGTATCCAACGTAAAAACAGCGTCATTATCGGCCAGTTTATCCAGAGTAGCAGCTACGTATTCGGGGTGGATGATGTCTTTTTCGCCGCAATCATCCACGTAGGTCTGCATGTTCTCCTTCACACCTGCATAAACCTCCAATTGCTCTTTCAGGAAATTGCCATCTGTTTTTTGATCTATCAGCGGAAGTAAAGCTGCGATGGTGTCTTTTACCGAGCCGTGGAATCCCAAACTCACCTTAGCACGCCTGCCGATATTTTCCGGCTTTACATCAACCTGCACAATCTCGCAATCGGTCGGCATAAACAACGTATATGGAAAATCGGTTCCTAAAAGGATCAGCAGGTCGCATTCATTCATAGCCTGGAAAGCCGATGGCAAGCCGAGTAGTCCGGTCATGCCTACCTCGTTGGGGTTATCATATTGCAAACTCATTTTTCCGCGGAAAGAGTACCCTACCGGCGCATTTATCTTTTGAGAAAGCTTGACCACTTCATTATGCGCATCTTTACAGCCAATACCGCCAAATATGGTAACCTTGCTGTATTTATTAATCAGGTTGGCCAGTTGCTGCAAATCAGTATCGTTAGGAATGATTTTGGCCTGCGGGTTAAATACCTGCATGGCGGTACCAATTTCTTCGGCAGGCATTTCGGTTACATCGCCGGGCAGGCCTAAAACGGCCACCCCTTTTTTATGCAGGGCTGCCTGTATAGCGCTTTGCAGCATCCGCGGCATTTGCTTAGGCGTGGTGGCTATCTGGTTAAAGTGGCTGCAATCGGCAAACAGTTTAATGGTGTTAGTTTCCTGGAAATACTCGGTACCGAATTCAAAGGTGGCACAAGTTGATGCGATAGCGATAACTGGCGCGCCCGAACGATGCGCATCATACAAGCCGTTGATCAGGTGAACATGGCCCGGACCACTACTCCCCGCACAACAGGCCAAGCCGTTTAACTGCGCTTCGGCACCGGCCGCATAGGCACCTGCTTCTTCGTGACGGACGTGAATCCATTGAATACTGCCTTCGCGCCTCACGGCATCGTTCACATGGTTCAGGCTATCGCCGGTAACGGCATAGATTCTTTTAATGCCGGCGCTTACCAGCATTGCAACTAATTGATCGGCTACAGTTTTTGCCATTGGGGTAGATGTTATTTCATTTATTAACCCCCGAAAACTTTTAAGGTTCTGATTATTTGTACATTTATCTGAACCAAATTTTTCGCACGATATGAACAGCCAAACCGGACCAAGCTTAGTTATTGTAGCCTATAAACCCTTGCTGGGGAAGGAAGAAGCGTTGAAACAATTAGTGGTATCACATGTACCTGATCTGGCTAAACTTGGACTGGTTACCGACCGCAAACCCGCCATTATGGAAGCGGCCGATGGTACCGTTATTGAAGTTTTTGAATGGATAACTCCGGATGCAATTCAGCAAGCCCACAGTCACCCCGAAGTGCATAAGATTTGGGGGGCCTTTGCCGAAGTTTGTACTTATGTCCCCTTAAATACGCTGGCCGAAAGCGGTAACATGTTTGCAGGCTTTAGGCCTTTGAATTAGTTTAATAGTCATTAGTCATTAGTCATTAGTCATTAGTCATTAGTCATTAAAACAAGCCTACTCCCGAAAGATTTGTTTGATTTTATTTGGATTGTTCATTTCAAACTAATAATTTAGTTTTATGAAAAGAATCAATTATAATATCAGCAGCAGATTTGCTGCATGGAAAAAATGTGCGTTTGCGAGCCTGATAATAGCTGCCGCCGTTTTAAATAATCAAAGCGCATCAGCGCAAAGTGCACCTGCTAAAACACCACCGCCCGCGCCTGTCGCGCCTGCTACCGTTTCAGCGGCTGATGTGCCTGCTAAATTTCCCGGCGGCATGCAGGGGTTAATCAAATTCCTTTCAACAAATCTTAAACACCCTAAAGGCGCGGTGAGCGGGAAAGTATTTGCAACTTTTACTGTGAAAGACGACGGCTCCATCGAGGATATCCGCATCGTTCGTAAACTAAATCCGGTTAACGATGCCGAAGTGGTACGCGTGCTAAAATTATCACCAAAATGGATTCCCGGTACTAAAGACGGGGAAGCTGTAGAAAGCGAATTTACTTTGCCTATCAGCTTTACCGAGGTATAAATCTGCGAAATACTCAATAACCTTTATGCAGAGCGATATCAAAAATGTCACGCTTGGTTTTAAATGCGATGCCGACTGGAACAGCATGCCTGCCGCCAATGGCGGCAGGCATTGCAATAGCTGCCAAAAAACGGTGTACGATTTTACGAATGCTAAGGCTAATGAGTTTTTGCAGATCCTGTCCGAAAATAACAATAACGTTTGCGGGCGATTCAAAGCCGAACAGGTTGATGCTATCTGTATACCTGCCTGGCAGCGATGGACTTCTGCGGCTTTGGTTTTATTGGGAATAAATTTATTTCATGGTAAAACCTACGCACAGGTTAAAATAAAAAAGGCAGATCAGCACGCCCTCAATCTTCCCGACGATATTTACACCGGGAAAATAGTGGCACCGCTGGCCGAATTTCCGGGCGGGCACAAAGCTTTGTTGAAATTTATCTCCGGCAATATCAGGTATTCTAAAGATGTGGTTCACGGCAAATTAGTTGTCAGTTTCATCGTAAAACAAGATGGCAGTGTTGGCGATATCACCATCATCCGCCACCTAAGCCCCGTGAACGACCGGGAGATCATCCGCGTTTTAAAATCATCGCCCAAATGGAAACCAGCCAAACAAGACGGCAAACCAGTTGACAGCCGTTACACCCTGCCGGTAACTTTCAGCAAAGCGTAAGCACTATTCAGCCGCTAATTGGCTGCAAACCGCTAACTTAATTCTGCCAACTGGTCAACTACTTTTTAATAAAAATAAAATCGCCACCCTCATCCCCCGATTCTTTGATCTGGCCGAACTGCGGTACCTGCTGGTTGGGACTATTATTAATCACCGCCGCCCTGAAGCTGGAGAATAACTGCTCGGCCGAAATAAAGCTGTCGGTGTTTTGGTTAAGGCGCAGCACCAGATATTTCATAAACACGCTTTTATCCGGCACTTCTTTCATATTGCCGCTGGTCATGGCTTTGCGGCTGGGTAGTTTGTATAGTTCCTGGATGTCTTTTGGCGCCATCTCTATAGCACGTGTTTTAAAAATACTGCCCGAGAAACAGGCATCGGCAATCAGCAGCGTATGCTTGGCTTTTATGGCGGTGATATAGTCGATCAGATCGGCGTTGGAGATCCAGGTATCCCTCCTGTCGCGCATAGCATCTGCCGGGAACCAGTAACCTTGCTTATGGCTCTCATCAAAAAAACCATGACCGGCGTAAAATATCAGCAGGTTATCTTCCGGGTTTATTTTGGCCGATAGGTCATCCAGTGTTTTAAAGAAAGTACCACGGGTAGGATTTTTAAGCATGGTCACGTTCCCCGGCTCGAAGGTGTAATTGTCCGTTAAGGCTTTAGAGAGTACACCGGCATCGGTCACCGGGCCATCTAAACTTGGGATGCGCTGATCGGCATAATCCTGCACGCCAATCATCAGTGCATAGTATTTCCCTTGCGATGCAGATGCCGCCACCGATTGCTCGGCTACCTTGGCCGTTGGGTTCCGCATCACATGGAAGGTATGCGTCCCCTTCTTCATGTTCTTGTTCATGGCAATCACCATCAAAGGGTTATCGCCAATAGCCATCGGCACATCGGCTGTAAAATTACCGGCAGCATCAACCACTGCCTGGATATCGTTTACCTGTACCGAAAATATGCCTGATGGATCTTTAGCTATACCGGCTACGTGTACGGTATTACTGGTTTGCACCACTTTCAAACCACGGGTAGCCTCAGGCGAGGTAATAAAGATCTGAGGAACCCCGGCTTGTTCAGCCACAACGGCCGGAGTCTGTTTTTCAAGATATCCAAAGGTCAGGTAATCAAACCCCACACTTTGGTTAGAGCAGGCCGACAGGCCAAACTGCTTGCCCTGATAGTTCACCTCGGGGTGTTTATCCACTAACTGATCGTTTACATAAAAGCGCAGTTCGCCATCGCGATGCTCAATGCTTAGTTTATTTTTAACGTTATCGCCCTTGTTTATAGCATCGGTAGCTGTAAAGGCAATTACGGTTACAAACTGCTTGTTTTCGGTATAGCCCACGTAATAATAACCGGTGGCGGTGATCCAAAAATGATACTGCCGCGCAGCGTCCGAATTAAAATCCAATCCGTAGCCAAAGTTCTGTTCGCCGGGGTAGTGCACCACTTCGGTCTCCATCAGGTAGTTGCGTTTAAAATCCACATTGGTTTTAACGCCGCTTAACTTGCCCGAATACCAGTTTTTATTCACACGCGAAATTTTAAGGATGCCGCCATCAATCCCCGTTGTGGTGGTATCCTGGTAAGCCGATGTCCAGGCGTTATCATCGTCCTTATCAAAATCGGTATGGTAAGCCATATCGTTAATCAGCGAACTTACCAATGTGGTGTTAGCCTGAACCTTATTGTCCTCGTTCAGGTAGCTTACTTTCAGATAATCAAAGGCTACGGTTTGCAGGTTGCTTACGATAACACCTACGTTGTTGCCCATAGGAGTCAGCATCGGGATCTGCCCTACCTGCTCATCGTTAATCAGCAACTTTAACTGATCGCCAATTTTTTCTATTCTTAGTTTATTAGGATTGTTAGCCCCTGTTTTGATCTGTTTAGATGGTGTCCACGCAATGATCGATTTAAAAACGCTTTGCTGTACCTGCGCCAACAGGTAATTTCCATCGGCCGAAATACCGAAGTAATATAGGTTATTTTCATCCGCAGCACCAAAAACCAAACCTATCGGGTACTGGGTTGATCCTGCTATGTTGGTACAGGTGGTTTCTACGCTGTAATTACGGCTGGCATCAATAGTTACGGCTGCACCTTTGTACGAGTAAAAATCTTTTTTATGCGATAATAAAAACTTGCCGTCGGCCAGTTTGCCTGTGCTGTTAGCATCATCGTAGTCTTTCCACGTGGTTTGGTTCGGGATAAAACTATCGTTGTAAACAAGCGTTTGCGCTTTTACTGCTGTACACAACACTAAAAGTGCAGTACATGCCACAAGCAACTTTCTCATAAGGCTAATCTTTTTAGGGTTATTTTATTTTGCCGTTGTGCGGGCCGGATGTCATCTCGTTAGTAGTACCCGTACTGCCAAGGCTATAGGTAAAATTATTAGGGTTATTGGCAGCTTTTGCAGCCGGGCTTGGCGGCATACCAGGGCTTGGCGGCGCCGAAGCTGAATTGGCCGATGCCGCGGGTTTACTATTAGCTTCGTTATCGTAAAGCATTACCAAATTCCCATCATCCTGCAAGTTAAAATAGGCGCGCTCGCTGCCGGGACAAGTACTTTTGATGTTGGAATGCCATATCACTTTTCCGTTGCCATCTTTTAAAACAAGATCACCATCGGTTTGGAAAAATAGCATTTTGCCGCCTTTACCCGCCGTTTGCGAATCCCAAAGGCCGCGCATTGGTTTACAAGTCATACAATAAATAACCAGGTTGCCGTCATCCTGCAAAACAAGTTTAGTTTCGCCCCGCTCCGATTTTAAGTTATCGGGCACGTTGATATTTGATTGCAGATAGCTGCCACCCGGCGTTTGCAGCACGGGCACTACATTGCTGGTTGTAAAAGTTGGTTTCACCGGTTTTTGACGATCGCCAACCGAATTAAATCCGCAGGGCAGATCCCAAAAGTTAGCCTGCGGTTGCATACTGGCAGGTTGCGGCTTACCGGGACCTTCGCTTTTAAGGTTAACCGCCAAAACAACAAGCGACAATGGCGCTATGGCTAATAAACGTCCAAACTTGTTTGTAAAAGTCAATCTCATATCTCGTGCTCTTTTATTTTTTATGTTCTAATTCTACCATCAGGGCAACCACATCTTTATCGCTGCTTTTTCCGTTGAAGGCTATATTGGCTGTACTAAATTTAATGCTTGCAGGCGCCACAATCCGGCTCCCCAACACACTGTTGACACGCTGGTTAAACGTGCCGGTTTTGGTACCGATTTTGGCTATGATATCGTTAATATCCAACTCACTGCGACTGTACAACACACACAGAAAATCGGTGCCGGGCTGGTCATCCATTTCTATATAAGTGTCCTCGCTGGGATATGCTACCTCGTTGCGTTTATAGGTTAATGCTGCGCTGATATTATCGGCATAAGGGAAAATTTTGGTTACGGCATTGGTCAAATCTGACGCTATAGCGTAAACATATGCCGGCTGGTTATTAGAGATATTTATCCTAAACCGGGTGCCTGTGGTATATGGCGTTGCCGTTTTATAAATGGTAAGCGGCTGCGAATTGGGGTTTGTAGCCGTAATTAAGTTGGTATTCATTTGCTGCCCGTTAGCTAATACCAATTTAATAGAACCGGACAGATCAGGCTCGCCGGATTTAATATCGGGCAAGTCTAAAAACTGATCGGCATAGCTTACAAAGCTGGCAAAATCAGCATATTTAACCCAGATATAGCCAAGGTTGCCCCATTCGGCCCCCCAGCTGTTCTGAATTTCGAAAGCGCCGCCGTACTGCGTATCATCATACCCTACCACACACATGGCATGGCCGGGATAGGCAGCGTTAGCCGGTTCAATCGGTGTCCAGCAGCCTTTGGCTTTTTTAAATGATGGCGGCACCTGCATCCCTATTACCACCGGCTTTTTCTCGAAAATAGCGTGCTTCACCGCCTGGATCTTTACATTGGCTGATGCCTCGGGCGAAAACAATCTCGAATAATCGCGCAGGCGCGATGCCGAAGCCAAAGTAATATCCGATGGGCTTACCGAAGGCACACATAATGTCGGCAAGTTATCGAAATGAATGCTCCCGCTTTTCTTCATCGCCTCGAAAGCGTAATCTATCACCGCTCCCTGGTTACAACCACCATCGTTAGGCTTAATTAAACGGTATAAAAATGCTGGAGAATAAGCATGTTTAGTGATGGAATCGCGGTCGGTCCAGTTGTACTTGATCGCATCAACCATGGTACGCCCGCAATACGCGCTCGACCATGCCACACAGGTACCGTACTGCGACTGCGTTTTTGGATACGGTGCATACATTTTCAGGGATGCCTTATCGGGCAATACGTCGGTCAAGGCACGGGTAAGTGTTGCCTGCTGCGGCGTTTTTAAATACGCGGCATCGTCAAAGATCATCCCGGTGGCATAATCCTGCGCACTTGCTTGTTTAAACGAAACAAACAACACAATTAACCAGATTAGTTTAGGCATTTTCATTAGCGTAATATTACTGATTATCACTAATAATACAAATATTTATTCCCGATAAGATGTATTTTTTTCGAGCGAGATATTATTAATAAATCAACAGCGAAAATATTCAGCTATTAATTAATAAAACCGATTATAAGATTAAATATACGCCGACTAAAACAACAAGGCCCGGCAAAATAATGTCGGGCCTTGTTCAATATTTTACGGGATGTTTAAGGACGAATAATTACTCGACAGGCTCAATCCAGTTTCCGTCTTCGCGGATGATATTGATCAGTTCATCAAGCGCAGCATCTGATCCTACATTCTTTTTTACCACCTCTTTACTGCGGTACAAAGTTACCTTGCCAGGGCCTGAGCCTACGTAGCCGTAATCAGCATCGGCCATTTCGCCGGGGCCGTTTACTATGCAGCCCATAATACCTATTTTAAGCCCTTTTAAATGGCTTGTACGACTGCGGATCATCTGTGTAGTCTCCATTAAATCGAACAGCGTACGGCCGCAGCTTGGGCACGATATGTACTCTGTTTTTGAGATGCGCGAACGTGTTGCCTGCAAAATACCGAAAGCCGTTGAAGTAATAACCGCAGCAGATACTTCAGGCGCATCAATCCAGATCCCATCACCAAAGCCGTCGACTAATAGAGCGCCCAAATCGGTAGAGGCGAAGAGTTGTAAGCTTGTTGTTTGTTCTACGTCAGACGTTTTACGTTCTACGTTTGAAGCAGACGTATCACGTATAACGTCAAACGTACCACCCTCTTCATCAACAAAAGTGTAACTTCTCCGTACAATCACCGGTACATCCAGCCCCATCTCTTCTATCTTAAAAAAGAACGCACGCTGATCGGCCATGCCGTGGGCTTCAGATGTTTCCAGCACAAACACCAGCGATTTATCTAATTGGATCGATCCAAAATCAGCGGTATCTAAATCGGCATTGCTGATCCGAACCAGGTTCATTGGAGATGAACGGTCGGTATCTGCTGCAATATAGTCTTTCAGCGTGAACAGCGGGTGGCATTGTGATTTATCAACCAGTTTTTGCCAGGCAGTATAGTTATAAAGCTGCTTGATATTGGCCGGCATATTAAACGACGGCAGGTAATCGGCAAAGTATACAAAATCAACCGATTGCTCGCCCATGTTATACTTATCCAGCAAGGCCGAATAGTTATACCCCGCAGCACCCAGTATAGCCGCATCTTTCAGGTTAGCCCGCGACAGATCCAATACCACCCTTGGCACCATATGCCCGCCAATAAAGGCGTTGGCCTCGTAGGTTTCGCGTTTTTTGTATTCGTAAGGGTTATGTTTAGAGTCTTGAGTCGTAAGTTCTAAGTTCTGAGCCACAGCCGACTTTTGACTTTCGACTTTAGACTTACGGCTTGTATATCGCTCCACCAACGCAATTGCCACCGGCGCTTCGGCTTCGGGCTCTTCGGTGAGGGATACGCGGACGGTATCGCCCAGGCCATCTTCTAACAAAGTACCGATACCTACTGCTGATTTGATGCGGCCGTCCTCACCGTCGCCGGCTTCGGTAACGCCCAGGTGCAAAGGGTAGTTCATCCCTTCGGCTACCATGGTTTCGACTAACAAACGGTAAGCCTGTACCATAACCTGCGGGTTGCTGCTTTTCATGCTCACCACCAGGTTATAATAATTCATGGCCTCGCACATGCGGATAAACTCCATAGCCGACTCTACCATCCCCTGCGGGGTATCGCCGTAACGGCTCATAATCCGGTCGCTTAACGAACCATGGTTGGTGCCGATACGCATAGCAGTACCATATTCTTTACAGATTTTTACCAGCGGCGCAAACTTCACGTTAATGCGTTCCAGTTCGGCCTGGTATTGCAGGTCGGTATAGTCTATCTGGTCAAATTTCTTTTTATCGGCGTAGTTACCAGGATTAACGCGCACTTTCTCTACTATCCGGGCAGCTACCTCGGCAGCGTTGGGGGTAAAGTGGATATCGGCCACTAACGGGGCAGTATAGCCACGGGCGCGCAATTGTTTCTTTATCTCGGCTAAATTCTGTGCTTCTTTAATACTGGGGGCCGTAATGCGTACGTACTCGCAGCCGGCCTCAATCATACGGATGCTTTGCTCAACCGTACCTATGGTGTCCATGGTGTCGGTAGTGGTCATGCTTTGGATACGGATAGGGTTATTGCCACCCAAAGGCACATCGCCAATGGTGACTTCGCGGGTAACAAAACGGGAATATTCAGTCAGCGAGTTACAATAACGACCGGGTAACAGCTTTATAGCGTCAGCATTCATGGAAATAAATTATGCAGCAAAATTACGAATAAGGATTTATGTTATGATAATAGATTAAACCTATATATTTGGCCCTCAATTACCCAACCAATTATTATGAAACGTTTATTATACTGTTTATTAGCTGTCAGCTTTTTATTCTCGTGCAAGCAAAAAGCCCTTAAAAATGAGTTTATCCCTATTGTGCAAGGCGCCTGGGTAAAAAAGTCTTACATTGATGAGGTACTGAAATCAAAATCTCCCGCTTTGTCTGCGCAATTAACTACAGAAATTATGGTATTGAATATCAGTACCTCTGAAATTAAAGGCGACTCGCTGAAAGTATATGTTGGCAAGGCTGCCCACCAAATCGCCGATGTTATGATGTATTTCCGCCCGGGAAAAAGGCCGCATACCATCCTGATGGCTGACACCGAAGTTGGTTACCATATTACAGGTAAAGACACTGTAATTACCCTCTATTTTAGCCTGGATGGCAAACCTGATAGCGTGCAATACATTAAAGCTTTACACAAAGCACCGATTAAAAACGTTGGCGACGGCTTGGATAGCATGTTAAACAAAGGCCTTATTGCCGGTAAATACACCCTGCAGGAAAACGGTGCGACTAAAGATGTTGAATTTGCCGTAAACGGCGATGTGAAGGGCCTGGGCAACTATAAAACCTATTTTATAAACAATGATTACATAAAAGGTATGATCAATGTTGACGGCATAAATTTAGATATGCGATTGGGGAATCCAAGCGGGTTGGCCTATAAAATAAAAGGCGATACGCTTGATTTATACAATATCAAAGTAGACGAGGATAAAGCAGTAACAGTTATAACCGGTTTAAAATACCATTTGGTTAAGAAGAAGGCAACTAAATAATCAGCGTAAGCCTCATAAAAAAGGGTGCTATCTTAACTGAGATAGCACCCTTTTTTATGCGATATTTTCTGCTCTTAATCTGCCTGCTCCAGTAAAAACTTATCCAGTTTTTGTTTATTGCTGTCAAAAGTGAACAGGTTACGCAGCTGGTAATAATTCCTGGTATCCGAAGTATAGTTGTAAGCCAAAAATGCCCAGGCCAGTTTATCATCATCAAAAGTTTGTTGCCTTACCAGTTCTGTCACTTGCGCCACGGTAATAAAACGATCTTTCAAGGCTACTTTAAATACACTCTGCTTACCATCTGAAAATAATTCTTTCTTTATCATATTTTGCAACTGGGCAAATTCATCCCGGCCCATAGCGTGGCGGCTCCGGTAACCGCGACCGGTATCGGCCATATCGGCTACAAATTCATCGAATTTATTTTGGGTGGTGATGAAGGTAAAATCTTCGCGTAAGCGATAATATTCTTTTTGATCGGCTGTGTAGGGATAAGCCATCATTGCCCAGTCCAGTTTATCATCGTTAAAAACAAACTGTTTTAATAGCAGGCGTAATTGATCTACCGTTAAATAGCTCCCCCGCATAACTGCGCGGAATGCCGTTTTCTTATCATCGGCAAAGGGCGTTTTCTTAACGGTCTCCTGCAGGCGTTCAAACTCGGCTTTATTAAGTAAATGCTGAATACGTGGGCGATCCTGATAAGGATTACCTCTGCTAAAATCCTGTGCCTGTGCGCTTGCCAAAGTGCCTATTGCAAACAGTGCGATGATTAATTTTTTCATTGTTAGATAAAGGTTGAATACACACGGCATTTGCGCCGTTATATGGGTAAGACGCAAAAAAGCAGAAAAGATTAAAATCTTAAGAGTAAATTTCTGCAAGCAACTGATTAGCAATACGATTAATTAACACCCAACTGATATCTTGATACCTGATACTCACTACTTGATACTAACTACTCACCAATCTATCCCCCCATTGCGTACACCACAATATTCACCCCAAACTTGGTGTTATCCTCGGCCAGGAAGCGTTTGTTGCGGAAATCGTAATCCCACTCGCAGCCGTAATCTTTATTACTGTATAACACGGCAATGCGGCCGTTAATTTCTATAGCTTTCAGATAGTCGTGCACCAGGTCGTCGCCCCAGCCGTTCAGTTCGAAGCCGGTATTGGGAGGGCCTTTTTCGAATTTGAAAAACGAGTGGTAAATAGGATGATTATTGGGAATCTTCTTTAAAGCCGTCGGCCCGAACAGGTTACTCATCTGCGCTTCGAACGATTTGGCAAACAGTCCGTCGATATCGTGATTGCAATCATCTACAAAAACAAAACCGCCGTTCTGCACAAACTTTTTAAAATTCACCCGCTCCTGCGCATCAAACTGCACCAGCTTGTGGCCGCTCATATAAAAGAAAGGGTAGTTAAAGATCTCAATACTGCTTAGCGGTACTACCTTCTCTTTGGTATCGAAAGGAATGGTAGTATACTCTAACAGCGAGTTGAGGATGTTTGATGGCATCCGCTGATCGGTATCCCAATCGCCTGAGTGATAACTGAAACGCGCAAAGGTAAACTTGGGACTAATAGCCATTATACTTAAAACTCTAAAATTAGTATAAAATTTTATGCCAAAAACACTTTTGATTATCGCTGTTGTAATTTTTACGATACTTCTTTAAATTTTTTACAACAATAGCCTAAATCTGTGCCAAAAGCACCCTATATTGTGATGTTGAATGATGTTTGTTAAAAACATTAGGCACACATGCATAAAAATCTAATATGGCTACCGAACTCACGGAAAAAGAAATAAAGACACTGCTGGATAAACTCCCGCTGCTGAAAAATGAAATACAAAAAGTAATTGTTGGGCAGGATGCCATTATAGATGAACTTTTGGTAGCCTTTTTGGCCGGCGGGCATTGCCTGTTAGAAGGTGTTCCCGGTTTGGCGAAAACCCTGCTGGTTAAAACCATGTCGCAGGCTTTAAAGCTGGCCTTCCGCAGGATCCAGTTTACACCCGACCTGATGCCGACCGATATTATCGGTACCGAGATCTTAGAAGAAGACCATGCCACCGGCAAACGTTTTTTCAAGTTTAACCGCGGCCCGCTGTTCGCCAACATTGTTTTGGCCGATGAGATTAACCGGACACCGCCTAAAACACAGTCGGCATTGTTAGAGGCTATGCAGGAGTTTGAGGTAACCTACGGCGGACAAACGTATCCGTTAGACAGACCCTTCTTTATCCTGGCTACTCAGAACCCTATCGAACAAGCCGGCACCTATCCCCTGCCCGAGGCACAGTTAGACCGCTTTTTACTACTGATAAAAATAGGCTACCCAACCGATCAGGAAGAGTTTGACATTTTAAACCGCACCACCGGCACTAAAAAAGCCGATGTGCAAGCCATTATATCTGCCGAAGAAATTCAGCAGGCCCAAGCCCTGGTAAGGCAGGTAAACATTAACGAGGATCTGGTACGCTACGTCAGCCAGATGATCCGTGCCACCCGTCCCGATACCACAACTGTTCCTTACGTAAAAGAATGGGTACGCTGGGGTGCTGGTCCGCGCGCAGGCCAGGCCTTAATATTAACCGCCAAGGCCCGCGCCCTGCTTAAAGGCCGCTATGCTGTACTACCCGAAGATATCCACGCCATGGCCGTCCCAGTACTGCGCCACCGCATACTGATGAACTTTAAAGCCGAAGCAGAAAACATCACATCAGACCGGGTTACCGAGGAGTTGATACGGGTGATCACGAGGCCTTCGGTTAGTCATTAGTCATTGGTCATCAGTCATTAGATTGAACTGATGATTTTGAATATCGAACTAATGCACTAATGACAAATGACTAATGACCGATTACCGATGACAATTGATCCCAAAGTATTAATGACCATTAAGGATTTGCCACTATTGGCGAAAACGGTTGTTGATGGCTTTATGAACGGGTTTAACAAAAGTACCGTTAAGGGCCCCGGACTGGAGTTTAGCCAGTACCGCAGCTATCAGCCCGGTGATGACCTGCGTTGGCTGGACTGGCGCATGTTTGCCCGGTCGGACAGGTATTATATCCGCGAGTCGGAAGTGGAGACCAGTATCTCCGTCCGTTTTTTGGTGGATGCCAGCGCCAGTATGAACCATAATGATAACGGCATTAAGAAGATTGACTACGCCCGTTTCCTCACCGCATCGCTGGCCTATTTGGCCAATTTACAGGGCGATGCTGTTGGCCTATACGTATTTCAGAATGGTGGTTTATTTTCACTGGCTTCGCGACCCGATCCGCAGCATTTAAAACGATTGTTTTACCAGCTTACGCAGATAGAACCCGCCGGGCAATTTACCCAACCGGTACATTATAAAGAGCTGTTCATCGGTTCCGGACGCAAAGAAGTGCTGATTTTTGTGACAGATATGTACCAGAAGGATGGCGAGATCAGCAAGCTGCTCGATTCGTTAGCTGCGTTGAAACATGAAGTAATCGTGTTCCAACTGATGGGGCAAAACGAACTGGACCTGGATTTTAAAGAGTTTTCTACTTTAGAAGATTTGGAAACCGGCGAAACTATCCAGATCAATGCCAATCAGGCGAAAGCCTATCAGGAAAATTTACAAAAACACATAGCCGATATCCGCATGGAATTATTGGGCAAACACATCGTACACCGCCTAATCAGCACCGCCGAACCATTGGATAAAGCGCTGCGGGATTTTTTGGTGCAGCGAAATAAGAGTTAAAAGCCCCCTAACCCCCTAAAGGGGGAACAGAAATTATAATATGAAATTAACATTGACCAGTATGTGCCCAATACAAACTCCCCCTTTAGGGGGTTGGGGGGCTATTGGGTTGGGGGGCTTATGCTTTTAGGTTCTTCAATATGGCTTTTGGCGCTGGCTGCAATAGGCATCCCGGTAGTGATCCATTTGTGGAATATCAAACCGGGCAAAACGCTGAAGGTGGGGAGCATTGCGCTGTTCAGCGAATCATCACCCAAAAGCAGTCGCAGTTTTAAGTTGCAGGATGTTTTACTGTTGGCGGTGCGCTGCCTGATGTTGGCGCTGTTGGCATTTTTATTGGCGGCGCCCTATTTGCAACAGCAGTTAAAAGATAACAGAGCCAAAGGCTGGGTATTAATACCTGAGGCTAACCTCTTACAAACCTACCACCACTTTCAGCCACGGATAGATTCATTAACCAAAGCCGGTTACGAGTTTCATTATTTCGGGCCAGGCTTCAAAAAGGATGATTTAACCGAATTGCTTAAAACCCTAAAGGATTCTACCGCACGAACCGATTCATCAAACTATTGGACTTTAAGCCGGCATCTTAGCCACAAAGCCCCAACAATCCTACCAATAGAACTGTTTACTTCAAATACAGCCGCACATTTCGCCGGCAATAAACCAGAAACGCAATTAAACATCAACTGGCATACTTATCAACCGACTGATTCCATATCGACCGGTATTGCCGGCGCCTGGCTCACCAGCAATGGAGAGATCCGGGTGGTGCAGGGAACAGCCACGCCATCAGGAACTGCCTATCAATTCAACAACATTAAAAACGGAAGTACAAATACTGCTTACAATATGAGCGTAGAAAACGGCGTTCCCGAAATCAGCTTAAAAAACAGTCCGGACCAAAAAGTAAAAGTTGATACCGTAACCAAACGCATCGCTATTTATGCTGATAGAAATGCAGCCGATGCTAACTACCTGAAAGCTGCTTTGGAAGCTATCAGTCAATTAACGCATCAAAAAACAATCATCAAACAATATAGTGATACCGGCGCCATACCATCCGGACAGGATTGGTTATTTTGGTTATCGGATAAACCTGTGGCAACCGGTATTGCCAAAAACGTTTTCCAATATGAAAGTGGTAAATCCGTAGAACTGCAAAGCTTGCTGAGCAATGCGAACAATCTAACAGTCCAACAATCTTCACCACAAATTCCGCTGTACAAAATCATTAAATCAAAGCCAATTGGCGAGACACTTTGGTCTGATGGTTTGGGCGATGCTGTTTTAAGTTTGGAAGTTGGTAAAGCAAATACCTATCATTTCTACAGTCATTTTAACCCGACCTGGAGCGATTTGGTTTGGAGCGACGAGTTCCCGAAATGGCTGATGGAACTGACTAATAACTTACCCTTTAAAGCTGCAAAAGATAACCGCAGTATCAGCGCCGAGCAATTGCAGCCCGTACATATTGATGCTAAAGACAGAACCTTCAGCCCACAAACCGAGCGGTTTAGCCTGGTTAATTATTTATGGATAGCCCTTGCGCTGGTGTTTTTTATAGAACGCTGGCTGGCCACTAAAAACAATACGGTAATTGCAAATGGCTGATCAGGGTTTACATAAAATAAATACGCTGCGCCGCAACTGGATCATTTGCCGCCTGCTGGCTGATGTACTTTTTGCCGCGACAGTTACAGCGCTGATCCTGATCGTATTAATGGAAATTAATTACGTCGGCATCCGGTTTTTAGTTAAACCCTGGTTAAGCCTGGCGATTTTGATAAGCAGTATCGCGGCATTCCTGCTCATCCGTAAACCTTGGAAAATCTCACGGCAATCGGTAGCAGCATTTTTAAACCGTACCTATCCCGATTTAGAGGAAAGCGCAGAGCTGACCATCAAACCGACTGATGAGCTGTCTTTATTACAAAAACTCCAGTTAAACAAAATAGATGGCGCAATTCAAGTGGTGCCAGCGCTTCCTAAAATCTTTGTCAAAAGGTTAATTATAGCAGCTGTTTCGCTAACCGCTGCCATCACCTTAGGGAATTTATTAAGCGGCGAAGTTGTTTATATCACCAGTGATAATATCGTGCCGCCGCTATCGAGTTTAAACGCAAAGGAAAATGTGCTTCCGCAAATCTCGGCTTTAAAACTGACCATCCATCCCCCAGCTTACACCGGCAAATCATCGCATGAGCAGGATAAATTTACCATTCTGGCCGAGGAAGGTTCATCCGCGCATTGGACTATCAACACCAACATAACCGTTAAGCATTTGAGTTTGCTGTTTAATGATCATGAGCGAGTTGCTTTGAAACCTAACGCAGGTAAAACTGAATGGACGACTTCTAAAACCATAGATAAACCCGGCTTTTACCAGGTGAATGTTGATGGCAAGCTATCTGATTTGTATCAGATAGAAACTATTAAAGATGCCCCACCGGCCATCAAAATAAAAACGCCTAAACAATATACTTATATCGATGCAGGCGAAGCACCAAGGGTAAATTTGACCACCACTATTAATGATGATTACGGTGTAAGTGATGCCATGATCCATGCCACTGTGGCTAAAGGCAGCGGCGAGGCGGTTAAGTTTAAAGAGTATCAAATCCCTTTCGGGGATAGTTTTGCGGGGCATAATAAGGAGTATAATTTACAGCACGTATTTGATTTGCCTAAGCTGGATATGGAACCCGGCGATGAACTTTACTTCTTTATTGAAGCGCAGGACAATCACCAGCAAAAAAGCCGGACCGATGTGTTTACCGTTTCCATCCAGGATACCGCGGCCCTGTTAAGCATGGACGGCATCGTCAACGGATCAGACCTGAAGCCGGAATATTTCCGCAGCCAGCGGCAAATTATTATGGATACCGAAAAACTGCTGAACGGCAAGGACAGTATGAGTCGTGAAAGTTTTAATACCACAGCGGGCAATATCGGGATCGACCAAAAAATGCTGCGCCTGCGTTATGGCAAGTTCCTGGGCGAAGAAGATGAATCGAACGTGGGCGGCCCGCCCGAGGGTTCTGAATTGGATAAGGCCGAAAATTTCAGCAATGGCAAAATGATTTTGGATGCCATGACCGACAAGCACGACAATGCCGAGGATGCCACCTATCTGGACCCAACGGTTAAAGCCCAGCTCCGCGCTACCCTGACCGAAATGTGGAATGCTGAGTTGCACCTGCGCATTTACAAACCGCAGGAAGCCTTGCCATTTGAGTATAAAGCGCTGCGCCTGCTGAAAGATCTGCAACAAAAATCCCGTGCATATGTGGCTAAAACCACTTACAAAACCAGTCCGCTGAAAATGGAGAAACGCCTTACCGGCGATCTGACTAAGGTAGAGCAACCACTTAATCAGCAAACTATAAAACCCGGCACCGACGCTTACGAAGCGATGAAAAACGCCGTACAGGTATTGGAACAAATTAAACTAACCCGCATTTACAACCCAGCCGATAAGCATATTTTGCAGTTAGCCAAACAACAATTAAGCGTAAAAGCATCAGCACAGCCGGGCATTTATTTGCCTGCCGTCAGCGCGATGAATAGGGTGATCGCTGCTGATCATCCCGCTGTAGCGGATGTACAATTGGTTGAGCATGCCATCCAAAAAAGCTTGCCGGCAAAAGCGCAGCTGCCGCAGGGCGGTTCATCAATGCCGGATATGGGCTTATCGCAACATTATTATCAAAACCTAAAACGCAAACCATGACCTGGAATATCACCACCATCATCGTTTGCGCACTGCTGGCCCTTTGGTCGGTTTACCGGGAATATATCCGCGTAAGCAAAAAGCATTTATTAGTGCGGATTATAGCCGTGGCATTAGCCGTTCTGGCTTTAGGTTGTTTAGTTTATCCTTTAACTTACACCACCAACCATTCAACCACCGGCAAAAGCAAAATCTTACTGACCGAAGGTTTTGATAAAGACAGCATCAATAGCACCGATAGCATTTTCACACTCGACCAGGCCGTACACCAGCAATATCCAAAAGCCAAATTACTGGCCGATGCAACTGAGTTGTTTGTCGATACACTACACCAATCACCCGTGCGTGTTTTGGGCTTTGGTTTGGATGAGATTTCTTTGAAGCAATTGGCTAATCATCCGTTCAATTTTTCCCCATCGCGCCTGCCCGATGGCTTTACGGCCATCAACTGGCCGCAGCACGTAAAGGCCGGGCAAACGTTTACCGTGCAGGGTGTCTATCAAAATACATCCGCGAAAGCGCTTAAATTGGCACTGAACGGACTGCATACCGGGCTTGATTCTGTGAGCATCCCAGCGAATAGCAATACACCCTTCACCCTTAAAACATCGCCTAAATCTAATGGCCGGTCGGTTTATAATTTAACCGTGCTATCGGGCAAAGACACCTTGCAAACCGAAAGTCTGCCGCTTACGGTGGAGCCCACGCAATTGGTTAAAGTACTGATCCTGTCATCATCACCCGATTTTGAAACTAAATTTTTGAAACAATGGTTAGGCAGTAACGGCTATGGCGTGGCTGCACGATCAAACATTACCAAAGGCAAATTCGGGCAGGATTATCTGAATATCGATAAGGTGGATCTGGCGCATCTATCCACAGGCTTATTGGCTAAGTTTGATATTGTGGTTGGCGATCTTTCCGTTTTAAATGCATTGAGTCCGGCGGAGGGTTCGGCCCTGCAGCAGGAAATTGCTCAGAAAGGCCTGGGACTGATTGTCCGTGCCGATAGTTCGGATAAAAAATCAAACTGGCTGCAAAGCGATTTCCGGGTAGAACATCAAACCGGCAAACAAGCCGCGCCATCAGCCTTAATCATCCCCGGCAAGGGCAAAACCGCCAAACTGAATATCGATCCTGATTTTATCATCGCACAACGCAATACACAAACTTTAATCAGCGATGAGCATAATCACCAACTGGCAGCCGTCGCGTTAAATGGTTCGGGGAAGATCATTTTTAGCACCCTGCACAATACCTACAGCTGGATGCTGGCCGGTAACCAAACAGATTACACCGCGGTATGGTCAGCCTTGCTGGATAAGGCTTTGCGTAAGTCCGCAGCAACAGAGAACTGGTCCGTTAAAACATCCTTACCCAAAATTGGCGAACCTGTAGAAGTGGTGACCGAAAGCGCTGCACCGGTTGGTGCTGTGAAGATCAATCAGGAGATGGTTTACCCGGCGCAAAACCCGTTAGTTCCCTTTCAGCAATCGTTTACTTACTGGCCTTCGGCTTACGGCTGGCAACAGATAACATCGTCAAACGGCAAACCTTACTGGTGGTACGTCTGGCAAAAAGGCGATTGGCGAACGCTGTCGGCGGCGGGAAAAATCGCCCTAAACCGAAAATACATCGGTAACAACTTAGGCAACAATACGGTAACAAAACAAATACAGCAAAAAAGCCATGTGCCGGTACCGAAAATTTATTTTTTTATACTATTTTTAATGGCGGCTACCTTTTTATGGGCCGAAAGCAAGTTCTTTAGCTGATAATATGAGTTGCAATGCACGCTGTCTCCCCTTTTGAGAGGGGACGCACTGAAGCAGCAAGGAACACAAACTTTCATAGGGGTGTGTCCTGCTTTTCGCAGAGAGGACACACCCCTGACCCCTCTCAAGAGGGGAAGCGCGGCTTTTTACGCCCGGCTGATGAAAACCTCTCGCAATGAAGGGATTACCAAAAACGCATCAAACTAAACTAAAAACTAATATCAAAACAAAGGAGGATTAACCTTGAGACGCAGAGATTTTATTTACCTATCGGGCCTGGGCGCAAGCGCCATGGTGCTGCCCAATCTGTCGGCCTTTGGCAAACAGATCGATCCGCAGCAGTTGCTGGACCCGATAGATGTCAAAACCAAAAAAATGCTGGCCGATGTTGCGCTTAACAGCGCCAAAAGCCTTGGTGCAAGTTACGCCGATGTGCGCATTGGCCGTTACCTGTCGCAGTTTGTGGCTACCCGCGAGCAGCGTGTGCAAAACGTATCCAACAGCGAATCGTTCGGTGTGGGGATCCGTGTTATTGCTAACGGATGCTGGGGCTTTGCCGCAACTAACGATGTGACTAAGGATGGTATGGCCAAAACAGCAGCCCGCGCGGTTGCCGTAGCTAAAGCTAACGCCAAAATTGGCGGCAAACCGGTTGACCTGGCCCCGCAAAAAGGCTATGGCGAGGTAAGCTGGAAAGCTCCGATAGAGCGCAACGCCTTTGAGGTACCTATTAAAGAAAAAGTTGAGCTGTTGTTAGCAGCTAACGCCATCGCTACCAAAGGCGGCGCTAACTTTGTAAACTCGGGCATCTCGATGATTAACGAGCAGAAATATTTTGCATCAACCGATGGGTCGTACATCGATCAGGATATTCACCGCATTTCACCAAACTTCCAGGTTACAAAAACTGATTATACTACCGGCGAGTTTCAATCTCAACCAGGACTTTCGGCGCCAATGGGTTTGGGCTACGAGTACCTGACGCCAATGGAATCTGAAAAAGTAAAAGGTGTGGTTACCCGTTACAAACAGCGTTATGATATGCTGGAAGATATTGCGCAGGCCACACAAAACGTAACCGAAAAGCTGAAAGCCAAATCGGTTGAGCCGGGTAAATATGATTTGGTATTAGATCCATCACACCTGTGGCTGACCATTCACGAGTCGGTTGGCCACCCTACCGAGCTTGACCGTGTATTGGGTTACGAAGCTAACTTTGCAGGTACCAGCTTTGTAACACTGGATAAGCTAAAATCGCAAAACTTTAAATATGGCAGCGAGCATGTAAACATCCATGCCGATAAACTGCAAAAAGGATCGCTGGGCGCGGTGGGTTATGATGATGAGGGCGTAAAATGCGGCGAGTGGGAGATTATTAAAGATGGTGTGCTGGTTAACCTGCAGGCCATTCGCGACCAGGCTAAAATGGTAGGCCTGACCGCATCACAAGGCTGCTGCTACGCTGATGGTTGGGATTCGGTACAGTTTCAGCGGATGCCAAACGTATCGTTAAAAGCAGGTAAAGCGCCACTTTCTCCCGATGAGATGATCAAGAACGTAGAGAAGGGAATTTTCATTGTTAACAACGGCTCGTTCTCTATAGATCAGCAACGTTATAACTTCCAGTTTGGCGGTCAGCTGTTTTATGAAATTAAACAGGGCAAAATTGTTGGCCAGATTAACGATGTGGCTTACCAGGCCAACACACGTGAGTTCTGGAGCTCGTGCGCAGGTGTTTGCGATGAGAAAGATTATCGCCTGGGCGGATCGTTCAGCGATGGTAAAGGCCAGCCGCAGCAGGTGAGCGCCGTATCGCACGGATCATCTACCGCGCGTTTTAATGGGGTAAATGTTATTAACACTAAAAGGAAGATCGGGTAATTAAGATGGCAATATTAACAAAAGAAGAAGCACAGGCTTTATTAAAGAAAGTGCTTAGTTATTCAAAAGCCGATGAGTGCGAAGTAAGTGTAGGCGGCAGCATGGGCGGTAACATCCGTACTGCGTTAAACGCCGTATCAACTGCCGGCGAAACCAATACCACCAGCTTATTTGTCAGCTCAACCTTCGGTAAAAAAACAGGTTCGGCCAGTATCAACGAGTTCGATGATGCATCGTTGGAGAAAGTGGTACGCCGGTCGGAAGAGTTAGCGCAACTGGCTCCCGAAAACCCGGAGCACATGCCATTGCTTGGCCAGTCAACCTTTAAAGAATCTATCACCTGGAACGCCGATACCGCAGCAATGACGCCCGATACCCGTGCCGATTTGATTGCTAAAAGTATGCAGGCTACTAAAGAAGCAGGTTTGGTACAAGCCGGATTCCTGGAAAATTCTTCAGGCTTTAACGCCGTGGCTAACTCTAAAGGTTTGTTTGCTTATAATAAATCATCGGGCGTTACCTTCTCGGTTACTACTCGTGATGAAACAGGCAGCATTTCCGGCTACGCAGCCCGTGGTTTTACCGATATTAAAAAGCTGGATACTTATGGCGCTACCAAAATAGCTACCATGAAAGCCAATGCATCAAAAAACGCGAAAGCTATTGAGCCTGGTAAATATACGGTGATACTAGAACCAACCGCCGGCGCTTATATGCTGGAAAATATGTTCCGTTTTGATGCCCGCAGTGCCGAAGAGGGCCGCAGCTTTTTGAGCAAAAAAGGTGTTAAAGGTGCTACCCGTTTAGGCGATCAGCTGATGAGCGATAAGGTAAATATCTATTCTGATCCGTTTTACCCTGAACTACCCGGCGCAACCTGGAATGGTGAAGGTCAATCGTTAGAGAAAACTTACTGGATTGAAAAAGGCGTGGTGAAAAACCTGACCTACTCGCGTTACTGGGCGCAGCAAAAAGGTGTAAAACCGGTACCCGGTCCAAGTAATATTATTATGGAAGGTGGCGATACCACCCTTGAGCAAATGATAGCCAGTACCGAGCGCGGTATCCTGGTATCGCGCCTGTGGTACATTCGTATGGTTGACCAGCAATCGCTGATGCTAACCGGACTTACCCGCGACGGTACGTTTTATATCGAGAATGGCAAAATCAAATACCCGGTAAAAAATTTCAGGTTTAACGAGAGCCCGGTAATTATGCTGAACAACGTTGAAGCCCTGGGCAAACCCGAGCGCGCTATCAGCGTAGAAAGCTACCGCAGCTACATGATCCCGCCGATGAAGATCAACGACTTTACCTTCACATCGCTAAGCGACGCGGTTTAGTCATTGGTCATTGGTCATTGGTCATTGGTCATTGGTCATTGGTCATTGGTCATTGGTCATTGGTCATTGGTCATTAAGACAATTTCAAGGTGTCCCGATTGTTTCGGGGCACCTTTTTTTATTTCCAATCGTCATTGCGAGGTACGAAGCAATCTCTATGCTGTACAGAGCAGACGCTCAAGCCCGCTCTTTAAGTGTAGAGATTGCTTCGTACCTCGCAATGACGGGTTGGGTTATAAGCCTACATCTCCACCCCTTCTATCGAATGCAGCGCCACCCGGTTACCTTCGGTATCGATAAATACGGCCATGTAACCGTATTCCGGTGCGATATGTGTTTTAGGGACCACGATCTTACCACCCGCAGGTTCAATGCGGTCGATAATCACCTGCATCTCGGGGTTTGCATTCAGGTATAAAAGCACACCTTTATCTTCGGATGGTTGATGGAAGCCCCCCGAATCGCAAAGTGTGCCGCCTACGCCTTTCATGGGGTCGGTAAGGGGGAAGAAACACATTTTCATTTCGGGCATATCCATGCGCTGCATTTCAATGTCGAAGATGGTTTCGTAAAAAGTTTTGGCGCGGTCCATATCCGTTACCGGGATTTCAAACCAGCTGATGGCGTTGTCGAATGTCATAATTTTGGTGTTTAGTTTTAACTAAGTTAGCCAATTATATCCGGCGATTTCAACCAGTGAGATAGGCAATTATCACCATTTGTCGATAATTGCCTGCGGCGTCATTCGCTGCGCTGTCATTATGCTGCGCGTCATTGACAAAACAACTTATAAGTACGAAATAATGATTAATGACAGCGCAGCGAATGACTCAATGATGCGCAGCAAAATGACAGCGTAGCGTAATGACAGCGAAGCGCAATGACGCCGCAGGCCTAATGACGCGAAGCCTTCGCCGCCTCCCACCCTATCATGGCGGTTTTGCGGGTTGGTCCCCAGTGATATTGCCCAAACTCTCCCGTATTACGGATAACCCGATGGCAGGGAATTAAAAACGCCACCGGATTACTCCCAATTGCGCTGCCTACTGCCCTCGATGCTTTGGGTGATTGAATGCTTTGCGCGATGCTGCCGTAATCAATCAACCCGCCCATGGGGACTTTTAATAGGGCTTCCCAAACTTTTAACTGGAACGGCGTACCTTTTAAATGGAGTTTAATTTGGCTGAGTTTGCTCCAGTCCTGCGTGAAGATGTAAAGTGCATTTTGCTGTAAAGTATCAACCACCTGGTTGTAAACGGCATTGGGGAATTGTTCGATCAGTAACTTTAAAGCTTCTTCCTGCTCATCGGCGAAGGCCATATAACAAATACCTTTGGTGGTAGATGCGATGAGGATTTGCCCGAAAGGAGTTTCGGCGAAGCTGTAATTAATATCTAAAGCGTGGCCACCATATTTGTATTCGGCAGGTGTCATGCCCTCGATATTCATAAACAGATCGTGCAGGCGGCCGGTGCCTGACAGGCCCGTTTCAAATGCGGTGTCGGCAAGCGTTAAGCGGTTTTGTTTCAGCATTTGCTTGGCATGATCGATGCTTAAATACTGCAAAAACTTTTTGGGACTGATGCCCGCCCAATCGGTAAACATCCGTTGAAAATGGTACGGGCTAACGTTTACCTTTTCGGCCACCTCATCTAAATTAGGCTGGGCTTTAAAGTTGTCTTTTAAATAGGTGATGGCCTCGGCTATGCGCTGGTAATTAATTGCTTCCTGGATTTCCATGTGCTGTAAATTTATAAAACAAAAGTAAAGGGTGGGCAAAAGGTGTGAAACCCGAAACTTGCTATCTATTTTTGATTATTTTTGGCAAATTCCGAACTGAAACATGGGTTACTCCAGCTTACAATCCTGCATTACCGATCTTGAAAAAAATGGCCACCTTATCCGCATTAAGCAGGAGGTTGACCCGCATTTGGAGATGGCTGCCATACACCTGCGTGTGTTTGAAAACGAAGGACCGGCTATCTTATTCGAGAATGTGAAAGGCAGTAAGTTCCCTGCGGTTTCTAATTTGTTCGGGACGCTGGAGCGGTCACGCTTTATCTTTAGGGATACGCTGGATAAGGTAAAAACGCTGGTTGATATCAAATCCGATCCGATGCAGGCGCTGAAGCATCCGTTTAAATATGCTAATACGGGCATGACGGCGTTCTCTGCCCTGCCGATGAAGGTCGGCAAAAGCGCAATTAATAATTTTAGCAAAACGCAGATCAGCGAGTTGCCGCAGATAGTTAACTGGCCTATGGATGGCGGCCCCTTCGTTACCATGCCGCAGGTTTATACCGAGGATGCCGACAAGCCGGGTGTAATGAATGCTAACCTGGGCATGTACCGCATCCAACTGGCTGGTAATAATTATATCCTGAACCAGGAAATCGGTCTGCATTATCAATTGCACCGCGGTATTGGCGTGCACCAAACCAAGGCTAATGCAAAAGGCCTGCCGTTGAAGGTAAGCATATTTGTGGGCGGACCACCATCACACCCGGTAGCAGCTGTAATGCCTTTACCCGAAGGTTTATCGGAGATGACTTTTGCCGGCGCTTTGGGTAACCGTCGCTTCCGTTATTTTTACGATGCGGAGGGTTTCTGCATCTCGGCTGATGCTGATTTTGTGATCACCGGCACCGTGATGCCGCACGATAATAAACCAGAAGGACCTTTTGGCGATCATTTGGGTTATTACAGTCTTACCCACCCTTTTCCGCTACTGAAAGTCCACAACGTATATCATAAAAAGGATGCCATCTGGTCGTTTACAGTAGTAGGTCGCCCGCCGCAGGAAGATACCAGCTTTGGTGCGTTGATCCACGAAATCACCGGCTCGGCCCTGCCGCAGGAAATTCCCGGTCTGCATGCCGTTAATGCGGTAGATGCGGCAGGAGTTCACCCGTTGTTGTTTGCTATCGGCAGCGAGCGTTATACACCTTATATTAAAGAACGCAAGCCGCAGGAGATCTTAACGATTGCCAATCATATCCTGGGCAAAAACCAACTCAGCTTAGCCAAATACCTTTTCATCGCAGCGCAGGAAGATAACCCCGCGCTGAATGTGAATGACATCGAGAGCTTCTTAAAACACATTTTAGAACGCATAGACCTCACCCGCGATCTGCACTTTCATACCCGCACCACTATCGATACGCTTGATTATAGCGGCGGCGGTTTAAACTCCGGCAGTAAAGTGGCTGTAACGGTAGCAGGCGATTTGAAAAGAAAATTAGCTACAGAGGTACCATACGGATTTAGCTTACCGAACATTTTTGAAGGTTTTAAAATTGCCATGCCGGGCGTACTGGCCGTACAAGCCTCCAAATACACTACCGAACAGGAAACCGAGCAGCAAATCGCTATCCTGAACAACCATTTAAAAGATCAGGATCTGGATAGTCTTCCACTGATTGTATTGTGTGATGATGCGGCATTCACAGCGCAAACCATCAATAACCTGGTTTGGGTGACATTTACCCGCAGCAACCCATCGCATGATATCCATGGCATTAACGCCTTTACCGAGCATAAGCATTGGGGCTGCAAAGGCCCGCTGATTATTGATGCGCGTATTAAACCCCATCATGCACCGGTGCTGGAAAAAGACCCTGAAGTGGAGAAACGGGTGGATACACTGGGTGCTAAAGGCGGAGTATTAGCAGGGATAATTAATTAAAGACCAAATCGTTATTCAATAAGTAATTTCTTGTTTTAGCAAGAAAAGCTATCTTTGGTTAAACCGGTTCCCAAACCTTCATGAAGAAGCCTTTCTTACTTTTCCTGATATGCTTCAGCTTCTTCCGCTGTGCGGCACAAAGTTTTTATGTGTCAGGAACCAGTTATTCGTCCAACAGGATTCCCGCTTTTAGATATGAGGTTCATAAAGTCACTATAACACCTAACGGGGCTGAATCAGAACTGGTGAAAAGTTGCGATAACAATGCTTTTTATTCAATAGCAGCCAATTCAAAAGGGTTTTATTGGTTAGATGGTAAAACTTTATTTCGCTCTGATTTCGATATCCCTAACAATACAATCAGTAATTGCACGCCCATTGCCCAGGCGTTAGCCAATTCAATTTCGCTTACGGTAGGCAAAAACAATAAGGCCTATTATACAATCGGCACTAATTTAGCGGTGGTGGATCTAATCACCGGGCAATCTACCATACTTGGTAACATGGGGTATGAAGCCGCCGGCGATCTTACCTTTTATAACGAAGATCTCTATATGGCCTCGGTATCAGGCTTGGTTAAAGTGGACATAACCGACCCAGGCAAAAGTTTTATCTATATGACTACACCCGGAGCGTATGGGTTGGTAACCATACCTGCCGGGCCGCGTAAAAATAAAGTTTACTCGTTAGTGACAAACGGAGGAACCCGCACCGATGTAATAGAACTGGATATGGAGAACAAGCGCGAGGTTGGCTTGGTGGGCTATTTACCTTATACCATATTAGACGCGGCCAGCCCGTATGAGGATGGCAGCTTTTTAGGCATCCATATCGAAAAAACAAACATCCGGCAGGACTGCGACAAGCCTAATGCTGGCATTGCAGAAGTAGTTGTAACGGCCAGCAATAATAGCTTAACATATAAATTAAGTAACGGGCAAACCAACAATACCGGGATATTTCCGGGATTAGCAGCAGGCACTTACCAGGTAAAAGTTAGCTTACCCGGTGAGGAGCAAACTGCAAGTTTTACGGTACCGGCTTATTCGTCAACTCCCCCTGCCTATAATTACGCCATCAAAAAGCAAGATTGTGATCAACCCGGCGAAATTACTTTTTCAACTCCGTCCGGCGCATCTGCTTATAAAATAAAATTAGGTAACAATACCTTCCCGCTCGATCATGTTTTCGCAAACCTGCAAACCAACACTTACCATTTTACTATCATCAATGATAATGCCTGCCCGGTAAAAGAGTTTGATTTGTTAGTCCCCCGTGATAAATGCACCATACAATTTGATAAAACTTTGGTGGCTAAAGAATGCGCCGCGGCTAACAAGGGCAGTATTGCCGTGTTAACCAATGCCCATAAAGATGCCTATACTTATACATTAAATGGAAAAACCAACGCTACGGGTATCTTCAATATGCTTGTTCCCGGTAGTTACAATATCAAAATCTCATCGCCAGAGGATAGTAAAACCGTGACGGCAACCATCCCCGATTATAGTGTTAATAAGCCCCTGATCACTTATACTCTTACCCGGCCGGTTTGTAATGCAATGGGTGATATCAGGTTTAAAACCGCCAACTTTTCGCAATATAAAATCAGGTACGACGGCAAAGACTTTAATTTCTCGGGCAGCATCACCGGACTAACCGCCGGGACCAAACGCTTTACCATAATAGATTTCCTGGGCTGTGTTGCTGATGAAATAGATGTAAATATATTGCAGGACGAATGCAGTCCGGTAGTTTTCCCCACAGCCTTCACCCCTAATGCCGATGGTGTAAATGACATTTTCAGGCCCGATCCATCAAGCAAGGCTACCAATTTCACCTTTAAAATCTTTGATCGCTGGGGCTCGCAAATCTTCTATTCCGAAGGAATTACTAATGGCTGGGATGGAACAGTTAAAGGCAAACCCGCACCCGTATCTACCTATTTCTGGCTGGCTTCTTATCTCTCGCAAGAGCGGAAGCCATTAACCCAAAGCGGTTCTTTCGCGCTTATCCGGTAGGCTATTGCTGTATCATCATCAGCAACTTCTGCGGAGTTTCAAATGTGCCTTGCTTATAGCGTAAGCTGCTAATACCTACACAAACTGTATCGGTTTTATTATCCTTACTGGTAATGTAAATCTTCGCGCGCACATCGGGCGATTCATCTTCCATGCGTTTCATATCGCCTAAAACGGCCATCAGACTATCGATAGCCGGTTTACTCACCACGTTAAGCGTGTAGGGTTTAGGGAAATAGTGATCGAAGCGATCGCACTCTATTCTGAACATCGTTGGGCGGTTCAATTCGGTGTATTTAATAATGATCGATTTGACATCATCACCGGCTGATTTGGGTTTGGTTTGGCAGGATGCGAACAATATCGCAACGCAGCTGATTAACAGGTAAATTCTTTTCATATCGGTTTATTTGTATGGTTTGATCGGTATGGTGGGAGACAGATAATTATCTGTCTCTACGGTAAAATCATTTCAATTCGTCCAACACCCTGAACATCTTTTGCCGCATCCCGGCGGTACTGCCACTGTAGTTGTTTACAATGATGGAGAAGCATAACTCGCGCCCGTTTTTGGTTTGATAGCCGGCATATGACAGGCCGTCGTTAATCGTCCCGCTTTTCATTTTCATGCCGTTGTAGGTTGGCAGGCTTTCAAAATAATCGGGGAACCAGGCTTCGGCTTTCGCCGATTTTAAAACACGGCTTAGTGTTTGGGTGGTAACCCTATCGCCGGGCGATAGGCCGCTGCCGTCAACAATATTCAGTGCTTCGGGGGCAATGCCTTTGGTTTTCCAAAAATCCTGCAAAACTTTAACGCCGTTGGTGGTGCTTACCGGCTTTCCAGCTTTCCAGGCCAAGGTTTTTAATAACTGCTCGGCATATAGGTTAATACTCTTTTGATTAAGCCAATAAATGATCTTGCTTAAAGTTGGCGAAATGATCACCGTTAATGGCGTGCTGCCATCGGCTTTTAAGCCGAAGCCTTTAGCTGCTAAGGTGGTGATAGATTCCGGATCGGCCGAGAAAGAGATGCCTAAGCGTTTCAAGGTATCGTTCAAGCGATAAGCTAAATCATAAGCAGGATCGGGCAGCGCAACGGAAATACTCTTCTTGCTTTGATCTGCAGCATAAGTACCCCGCAAATAAAAGGTTTGATTGCCGATGGGAAGGAAAGCGTACGATTTATCACCCGTACCTGCCGGAGCATTCAACAACTCGCTTCTGAAACGGTAATAAGGCATCGCGGGAACAGTAGACGCTATTTGGATCGGCGTACCCAGCGGACCGGTAGCCAATTTAATATCAAACTGATTTTCGCGAAAGCAAAGGCCCGATGTACCGGCCCCGTAATAATTGCCCACATCCTGCCAGATCCAGCCTTCGGGAATGGTTTGGGTACCAAAGGCAGAATCATCCCCAACAATACGACCGTTGATGGATTTAATCCCGGCTTTTTTAATGGCATCAACTATGGTACTCAGTACCGCTTTCTCTTTGGTGCCTTCCCAACGCCAGCTGCCTAAGGTTGGGTCGCCCGCACCTTTTATAATAATATCACCGTTCAACACTCCGCTTGCGCTGATATTGCCGGTATAAACCACCTGCGTTTGATATTGAAAATCTTTCCCCAGCAAGTAAAAAGCCGTGGCCGATGTTACCGTTTTCAAGGTAGATGCCGTAGCCAAACCCATATCCGGATTAGCAGCAAAAACCAGCTCCCCGGTTTTAGTATCCATGACCGTTAACGATAGCGAGGCATACCTGCACTGGCTATCCCGCTGCAATCGCCCGAAGGCTGCATTCAATTTCTGCTGAAGATCTTGCGCCTGTGCGCCTATCGAGATAAATAATAATAAACTAAGCAGTTTCTGTATCTTCATTTTTATTGTTGCGGTTGGCTATATAATAAATAGGCACACCAATTAAAACGATAATGAAACCCGGCCAGGTATACTCCGGTTTGTATTTTAATAACAGGCCGCAAAAAGTTAAGCCCATAATAATATAAATAGCAGGCAGTACCGGATACCCGAAAGCTTTATAAGGACGTTCGGCATCAGGGCGTTTCACACGCAGGATGTAGATACCAACAATGGTCAATACGTAAAATATTACCACCACAAACGAAATCATATCCAGCAGATCGCCGTACTTACCGCTTAAACAAAGTATCGAAGCTACTAAACACTGAATCCATAAACCAAATTCAGGTACGGCGTTCTTGTTCAGCTCGCTTGTCTTTTTAAAGAACAGGCCATCTTTAGCCATGGTATAATAAACACGCGCTCCAGATAAAATCAACCCGTTGTTACAACCGAAGGTAGACACCATAATCATCAACGCAATAATTATCGTACCCACATTACCAAATATCACGGTTGATGCGGCAACAGCTACCCTATCCTTTTCGGCGGTGGCAATTTCGTGCAGCGGTAAAACGGCGGTGTACATTACGTTGGCCGATACGTAGATGATGGTAACAATCAGCGTCCCTAAAAACAGACTTAAACCGATATTGCGTCTCGGGTTTTTCATCTCTCCGGCAATAAAGGTCACATTGTTCCAGGCATCGCTGCTGAAAATCGAGCCCACCATTGAAGCCGCGATAGCGCCTAAAGCGGCACCCATGGTTAGGGTAGTAATGCTGCCATCTTTATTGAGGTTATGCAAATCCCAGGCATTAGCCCAGTTAGCATGCCATACTTCAGGTTTCATCATAATAAAACCGAAAGCAATCAAACCAAATAAACTTACCAATTTGGTTAAGGTGAAAGTAGTTTGGATGATTTTGCCGCCCTTAACCCCTTTGGTGTTGATATAGGTAAGGATGACGATAAGTACGATAGAAACGATCTGCGCGGCGCTCAGCGTGAAGTTTTTGTCTGCACCGGCAGCATCTGTAGCGTATTTTATTTTTAAAAGGATGTTATCCTCACTCACCGCAGGCACTAAATAAGCCAGAAATTTAGAAAATGCTACTCCAACCGCTGCAATTGTGCCGGTTTGTATAACCGCGAAGAAGCTCCATCCGTATAAAAAGGCAATAAGCTTGTTGTACGATTCTTTCAGGTAAACATATTGCCCGCCGGCTTTGGGGAACATGGCGCTTAATTCGCCATAACTTACTGCCGCGGTAAGCGTCATAAACCCGGTAATTACCCATACGGCTATCAGCCAGCCTGACGAGCCTACGTTGCGGATAATATCGGCGCTTACGATGAAGATACCTGAGCCGATCATAGAACCGGCTACCAGCATGGTACCATCTAAAAGGCCAAGGGCGTGTTTAAGTTTTGGAGTTTCGTCTTGTTGCATTAGTTAGCGAGGGTTTAAAGTCCTAAGCTATTTAAAAATTTCAGAATTGCGACCGGCTTTATTAAGAAAATTAAATTTGCTTATTTGCTTGTAACACCTATTTTTACAAACGTTGGTTACACTTAGCTGACAAAACCATTTATAAACTAATTATTAACTATGGATTTTTTGAACACTTACTTAATCTATCTTATTCCTGTTTTTGGGCTTGTGGGTATTTTGGCTATGGTTATAAAGTCTGCCTGGGTAACTAAGCAGGAAACCGGCGATGCCAATATGAATCAACTGGCGGGATACATTGCAGATGGGGCAATGGCTTTCCTGCGTGCAGAGTGGAAGATCCTGGGCTACTTTGTAGTAGTTGCAGGCTTATTACTGGCTTATTCGGGAACAACCGTGGCTACATCAAGCCCGGTTATAGCTATTTCGTTTTTAATCGGTGCGTTCCTTTCGGCTTTCGCCGGATACCTGGGGATGCGTATCGCTACAAAATCAAACGTACGTACTACACAAGCAGCCCGCACCAGCTTAGCGCAGGCGCTTAAAGTATCGTTTACGGGCGGTACCGTAATGGGTTTAGGCGTAGCCGGTTTGGCTATCATTGGCTTAGGCTCGTTATTTATTGTATTTTATCAAATGTACGTGGTACATGTTGCGGGCAGTAGTGTTAACGGCGAGGCTATGGCTAAGGCACTTGACGTGTTGGCGGGCTTCTCTTTAGGTGCGGAGTCTATCGCGCTGTTTGCCCGTGTTGGCGGTGGTATCTATACCAAGGCTGCTGACGTAGGCGCCGACCTGGTAGGTAAGGTAGAAGCAGGCATCCCTGAGGATGACGTGCGTAACCCTGCCACCATTGCCGATAACGTAGGTGATAACGTAGGCGACGTTGCAGGTATGGGCGCCGATTTATTCGGCAGCTATGTGGCTACTATGCTGGCTACCATGGTATTGGGTCGCGAGATTGTATCGCACGATAACTTTGGCGGTATTGCCCCGGTATTATTGCCGATGGTTATTGCCGGTTTAGGTTTGGTATTCTCTATAGTTGGTGCATCATTTGTAAAAATTAAAAACGAAACCGACAGTGTACAAAAAGCATTAAACATCGGTAACTGGTCGTCTATCATTTTCACAGCCATTGCTACTTATTTTGTAGTGAATTGGATGCTGCCTGATGGTAACCTGCATTTAACCCGCGATTTGATCCCCGGAACGGAAACCCTGAAAGAAGGCGTTGCTGAATACACCAAATCTGGCGTTTATATGGCTATTTTGGTAGGTTTAGTGGTGGGTACTTTAATGTCTATCATCACTGAGTACTATACCGCAATGGGCAAACGCCCGGTGTTGAGCATCATTCGCCAGTCATCAACTGGTCACGCTACCAATATTATTGGCGGCTTGGCTGTAGGTATGGAGTCGACCGTGTTGCCGATCTTAGTATTAGCAGCAGGTATTTACGGTTCTTACCACTTCGCCGGTTTATACGGTGTATCTATCGCTGCCGCCGGTATGATGGCTACAACAGCTATGCAATTAGCAATCGACGCCTTCGGACCGATTGCCGATAACGCCGGTGGTATCGCCGAAATGAGCCAACTGCCTGAAGAAGTTCGTCACCGTACCGATAACCTGGATGCTGTAGGTAATACTACTGCCGCTACCGGTAAAGGTTTCGCAATTGCTTCGGCAGCGTTAACTTCACTGGCTTTATTTGCAGCCTTTGTGGGTGTGGCAGGCATTGAGCATATTGATATTTATAAAGCCGATGTTTTAGCTGGTCTGTTTATCGGCGGGATGATTCCGTTTATCTTCTCGGCATTGTGTATTTCGGCAGTAGGCCGCGCAGCCATGGCGATGGTAGAAGAAGTTCGCCGCCAGTTCCGCGAGATTCCGGGCATTATGGAGTACAAAGCTAAACCTGAGTACGAAAAATGTGTGGCTATTTCAACCAAAGCTTCTATCCGCGAGATGGTTGCCCCGGGTATGATTGCGCTGATCACCCCTATCATTATAGGCTTCGCATTCGGCCCCGAAGTATTGGGCGGCTTATTAGCCGGTGTTACCGTATCGGGCGTGTTGATGGGGATTTTCCAGAGCAACGCCGGTGGTGCATGGGATAACGCTAAAAAATCATTCGAGAAAGGTTGCGAGATTAACGGCGAGATCTATTACAAAAAATCAGAACCACATAAAGCATCAGTTACTGGCGATACCGTAGGCGATCCGTTTAAAGATACCTCAGGCCCATCTATGAACATCCTGATCAAGCTGATGTCTATCGTATCATTAGTTATTGCACCGCACCTTAACAAAGCGGTTGATAACAGTGCACACCTGCAAAAAGAACTGCAGAAACAATCGATGATTACACATACGATACAGTTGGAGAAAAAAAATTAATTACCTCACCCTGCCCTCTCCTAAAGGAGAGGGTTCTAAGAAAAACGGGATGCTGAAAGGCATCCCGTTTTTGTTTAATGTGATTCAGTTATGCTTCCCCACTGACAGCAAACCGCTTCCGGGCGAAATCAGGCAGAACATGGTGGCCTGTGGGGTGGAGAGGGCATTAGCTTCGAGCTGAAGCGTAGGCCTGTGGGTGCGAAGCAGGGCTCGAGGGTACCGCCCTGTGGTTCTGGCCGATTTGCAGGGCAAAGGCCTGTGCGGCAAAGGAAGCATTTTGCTGTCTTGATTTTTTGGTTCTTTTGTATCAAGACAAAAGAACGACGTGTGAAATTTACCATTGATATTAGGAGTTGTAATTTCTCTACCCATCGGGGATTGCCACGCTATCGCTCGCAATTGTAATGGTTAGGTAATTCGGTAACAGAATTAGGTGTTTTTATATGTTGTTTAAGGTGCACATTTCAATAGGTTTTTTGCCTTTGATACCCTGGTGGGGGCGTTCCCAATTAT